>RCUK01001023.1_pt1 | contig 19526 bp, 12 predicted proteins | sample 2166381 | NCBI WGS metagenome assembly RCUK01 (sample SAMN09932809, study PRJNA488358) | compost metagenome | isolation source: compost soil in an enriched community | place: Germany: Experimental Botanical Garden | reverse complement strand
TGAGCTGTAATAACTTCATGGGAAAATGAAGATTTAGAGATTACTTTTTTGCATAACATTAATGTGATGGGGTCGTCATCGATGCATAAAATCTGCTCAAGCATAATAATTAATTTTTAAATGTTATTGTAAATGTGGTTCCTTTATTGACTTCGCTTTCGATAGAGATTGTTCCTCCCATGGTTTCTACCTGCGATTTTACAAGGTATAATCCTAAACCTTTGCTGTCGGGATAATTATGGAATCTTTGATACAGTCCAAATACTTTGTCGCGATTTCTTTCTAAGTCAATTCCGATTCCGTTGTCCTTAAAGGTTAAGATGGTTCTTTGTTCTATTTGTTCTGCTGTTATAGATATTTTTAGTTTTCTGTTTTCCGATTTGTATTTTATAGAATTAGTAAGCAGATTTAATAGAATGCTTTCTATATAAGCTTTGTTGGTAATAAGTTCAGGTACTTTGTCAAATTTTAGTTTGATTATTGGTTTATGTAATTCAATTTGAAAAGAAAGCTGGCTAAAGACATTCTCAAAAACTTCTTTTAAAGACACTTCCTCTTTTTGCATCGAAGGATTGTCTTTAATAATAATGACTTTGACTAAGTCATTGATGGTTTCATTTAGCAAATGTGTTGATTTTGTAAACCCTGCTAATATTTCTTCAAGCTCTTCATTTTCTATAGGAATGTCTTCTATTAAATTTAATAGTCCGATTAAATTAGAAAGCGGTGCTCTAAGGTTGTGGGACGTGATATAAGAGAATTGTTTTAAATCTTTATTGTTTTGTGTTAATTCTCGAATAAGATGTTCTTTTTCTGTTTCGAGTTTTTTCTCATCTGTAATATCTCTCTGTATCGAAATCCAGTGCGAAATTACTCCTTCATTATTAAAGATAGGTATCATAGAAAAACGTACCCAATATTCTTCTTTGTTTTTGGTGTAAGTAATGGTTTCAATTAAGCATTCTTCTTCATTTTTTATGGCTCTTAAAAGCTTCTTTAGTTCTTCGGAATCAGATTTAGGTCCCTTGAAAATGTTTGGAGATTTTCCAATAATTTCATTTGATTGATAACCTGACATTTGAGAAAATGCAGGGTTGACGTAAACAATTTTTGGGATTCTTCTTTCTGAAGAATTTGCCTCGGTAATTAAAATAGAATCTTTAGATTGTGTAATTACTGTTTCTAAAAGTTTTAATCTTTGTTCTTCTTCTTTTTGTTTTGTAATGTCTTGAATTGCACCAATCATTCTGATGGCTCTTCCAGTTTCATCTTTCAATAAAAATCCTCGATCTAAAACATATTTATATGACCCATCTGCGCATCTAAAACGGTATTGATCTTGCCATTTTTCTGTTTTTTGTTCTATAAAAGAATATAGCTTTATTGACATTCGGATACTGTCTTCCGGATGAATTTTGTCAAACCACCATTTAGAAGTTTTTCCCACTTCTGCAGGATCGTAACCAAAGACACCTTCAATGCCTTTGTTCCAATTAATGCTATCCTCTTGAATTTTCCAATCCCAGATCGTATCGCTTGTCGCTTTTGCTACAATGTCATATTTCTCATTCGATTCTTTTATTTCTTCGTTGGTTTTGTTTAGCTTTTCAAAAATGGTTATGTTTCTTTTTTCGTTCTTTAAAAGTATAAAACTGAAAACCAATCCTGTAATTAGAATAAACGTAATGTCTTTTATTAAAGAGAGATATGGATATTCTGATGAAAAAAAGTAGGTTGCGAGCAATTTATGACATAAGACCGCCATAATTATCGAGATGATGGTATAAATAAGAGTAATTTGGAGAGTTTTACTTTTCATCACTTCAAATATAGTTAATTTAACAATAAGTAAACGTATGTTAATATTATTTTGAGGCCTATATTTTGGCGTTTTCTATTAACTAATTGATTGTATATACGCAAACTATGACAGAAACATTTTTTTTTAAAAAATAAAGTGTACCTTTGCGCCCATTAAAAATCACAGATGGAATCTATTAGAAACATTGCAATTATTGCCCACGTCGATCACGGTAAAACAACTTTGGTTGATAAAATTATGTATCACTGTCAGTTATTTCGTGAGAACGAAAACACAGGTGATTTAATCTTAGATAATAATGATTTAGAGCGCGAGAGAGGTATTACAATTACTTCTAAAAACGTATCTGTTCAATATAAAGGAACAAAAATCAATATTATCGACACTCCTGGCCACGCCGATTTTGGAGGTGAAGTAGAACGTGTATTGAACATGGCCGATGGTGTATGTTTGCTAGTTGATGCTTTTGAAGGACCAATGCCTCAAACTCGTTTCGTTTTGCAAAAAGCGATCGATTTAGGTTTGAAACCTTGCGTGGTTATCAATAAAGTAGATAAAGAAAACTGTACTCCAGAAGAAGTTCACGAGAAAGTTTTTGACCTAATGTTTGAATTAGGAGCTACTGAAGAACAGTTAGATTTCCCAGCTGTTTACGGTTCTGCTAAAAACAACTGGATGTCTGATGATTGGAAAAATCAAACAGAAAACATTGAGCCATTATTAGACATGGTTATCGCTAATGTTCCAGCTCCTAAAGTTTCTGAAGGTACTCCACAAATGTTGATTACTTCTTTAGATTTCTCTTCTTTTACAGGTCGTATCGCTATCGGACGTCTTGAAAGAGGAACTTTAAAAGAAGGAATGCCAATTTCTTTGGTAAAAAGAGATGGTAAAATCATCAAATCTAGAATTAAAGAATTACACACTTTTGAAGGTTTAGGCCGTAGAAAAGTAGAAGAGGTTGTTGCTGGAGATATTTGTGCTGTTGTAGGTATTGAAGGTTTTGAAATTGGTGATACAATCGCTGATTTTGAAAATCCGGAAGCTTTGCAAACAATTGCGATCGACGAACCAACAATGAGTATGTTGTTTACAATTAACGATTCTCCTTTCTTTGGTAAAGAAGGTAAATTTGTTACTTCAAGACACATCCGTGAAAGATTAACAAAAGAGCTTGAAAAAAACTTAGCGATGAAAGTTGGAGAAACTGATTCTGCTGATAAATTCATGGTTTTTGGTCGTGGTGTACTTCACTTATCTGTTCTTATTGAAACAATGAGAAGAGAAGGATATGAGCTTCAAATTGGACAGCCACAAGTTATCATCAAAGAAGTTGATGGTGTTAAATGTGAGCCAATTGAGGAATTAACGATCGACTTGCCAGAAAACCTTTCAGGTAGAGCGGTTGAATTCGTAACTATCCGTAAAGGTGAAATGCTTTCTATGGAAGGTAAAGGTGAGCGTATGATTATTAAATTCAACATTCCATCTCGTGGAATTATCGGTTTAAGAAATCAATTGCTTACTGCTACTGCTGGTGAGGCTATTATGGCACACCGTTTCATTGGGTACGAACCATACAAAGGAGAAATTCCTGGACGTAACAACGGTTCATTAATTTCTATGGAAAACGGAAAAGCAATTCCTTACTCTATCGATAAATTACAAGATCGTGGTAAATTCTTCGTTGATCCTAACGAGGATATCTATGAAGGTCAGGTAATTGGAGAAAATACTCGTAGCGACGATATGACTGTGAACGTTACTAAAACGAAAAAACTTTCTAACGTACGTTCTTCTGGAGCTGATGATAAAGCTAGAATTATTCCAGCTATCAAATTCTCATTAGAAGAAGCTTTAGAGTATATCCAAAAAGATGAGTACGTTGAAGTTACTCCAAAATCTTTACGTTTGAGAAAGATTTACTTAAGTGAAACGGATAGAAAAAGATACAAAATCTAATTATATTTTAAATTTCAATATAAAATCCCAAATTCCAATTCTGGAGTTTGGGATTTTTTTTATGCTTAATTGATATTTCTTTCGACAATTAAAGTTAGAGTTTTAAATTTTTAAATTCTAACTAATAGTGGAATTTGAAAATTTAGAATTTCTGGCAAGTATTGGAATTTAGAGTTTAAAAAATTGGAATTTTAATTGCTATCTTTTCAAACTAAAGTGTCCCTTAACATTTTTTCCGTTAACAAATAAAAGAGTAAACCAATAATCATCTGAAGGCATTTCTCTTCCGTTGAAAATCCCATTCCAGCCCGAACCATTCTGATTCATTTGTTTTAATAATTTTCCATAACGATCAAAAATCGAAATAGTATAATCTGGCATTTGATCAATGTTTTTTATTACCCATAAATCATTGTATCCGTCTCCATTTGGAGTAAAGAAACGCGGATAATCTAAAACATATATTTGAAACACATTAGACAGGCCGCAACCATTTTTGTCTCTGACAATCGCATTGTAAACTCCTGGACTTATTTGCGTGAAAGTAGGATCGTCCTGAAAAACGGATCCATCAATGGAAAATTCATAATTTCCAACGCCAGTATATAGAATTTTTACAGAATTATCTATTCCAGAGAAATCTTTTACATCTGCTCCTGTAATTGTAGCTGGCTCCGATAAAATTATTTTGAAGCTTTTAGTTTTTGTACATCCATTAGCGTCTGTTACGTTTACGTAATAATCGCCAGCACTATTAACTTGTGTTGTATTTGCTGTACTGCCGTTCGACCAATTATAACTGCTAAAACCAGAGGCAACAGATAATGTTATCTCATCTCCTTTGCAAAGATATTGCGTTGCATCTTCAAAATTAGGTGGATCAAAAGTATGTATAATCAATTCGATAGGAGTTATATCATAACAGTCGGAACCGTTGACAGCACGAGCATAAATAGTCTGGCTGTTTGGCGTAGTGTTTTTAAAAATATTCGGTAGCTGATTTGTTTCTGTAATTGCATCAGAAGCTGTTGTAAAATAAGTGAATATTAATCCAGTTGGCAAACCTGCTGAAATTTGAGGAGTTACTTCTGTTGCTAAATCAAATTGATACAATCCGTCTTGAATTTCGTCTCCATCACACTTGGCAATTGGAGATTGATCTGGAATTGCAGTATTAGAAATATTTAGTGTAATTTCGGCTATTACACTGCAACCAAAAGTATTTTCAATTCTGCCAAAAACGATTTGACTTGGAGCTTTGTTGGTATAACGCTGCGGATTTAAAATTGGATTTATTTTGGACTGTGCATCGGCCAAAGTTTCGTAATATCCTTGATTGGTAATTTGTGAGTTGTTATTTTTTATGATATTGGCAACTTTAGTCAAATCAAAAATGGTGATACCGTCTGTGTTATCATCACATTGCAATAAAGAAGTATTGGTTGATTGAATTTGAGATGAAAACTCAATTGTGATTTCTCCAACAGAAATACATGTTGTGCCACTCAAATTCGCCTCAACTTTATATATGCCTGCTGTTTGTACAGCATAAGATGAAGATGTTGCTCCTGGAATCTGAACATAATTGTTGGAAGCGTCTTTTTTGAACCATTTAAAGGTATAATCTGGTGAACTTATATTGGTGTCTAAAACGTAGCTTTCGCCAAAGCAGACAGGATTATTATTTGCCACCGTTCTATCTTCTCCAAAATTTATTTTAGTTACAAAACTTCCAGCTTCAATAAAAACTGCCGAGTTGTACTGCCTTGTAGCATCATCAGCAATAACCAATTTTAAGTGGTATTTTTTATTCGGAATGACATCTGTAGAAGCATTCATTACTATAGTTTGCCCCGCGTAGTTAATAGGGCTGGAGGATGTATTATATCCATTAAAGTAGTTTTCATTTACAGCTTCGCATCCTATCAATGGCTCTCCGCCACTGCCATTTATGGTATTAATTTTAGGGTGAACTGTTGTGGCAGAAACCGCTGTTGTTGAATTGGGTAAAACTGCGAGATTTTTGTAATTTTCACTGCTTCCCGCTTCTTTAATCAAGAAAGCAAATCCGTCTGAATAAATGCAAGGGAAATTATTTTGATATTCATTTGAAGCAAAAATATAATTGAAGCTTATTGAATTGGTTAGAGCCACGAAATCAAATTCCAAAACAGTTGCTTGTGTGCTGTTGTTAATTCCTAAAGCTTGATTAAGATCAGGGTCGCCATTCCAACCTTGCACTTGCACGCCTTTAGAGTTTTGCTGAACAAAGGGGCCTTCTGCATTTTTACTTGGCGAAGAGCTCAATACTATTCCGCTTGAAAATGGAAAGTTCGCACCAGCTGTAAAAGAGCCATAACTTTGCTGGTTTGGGGTAGGGTTTCCTGATGCGTCTACACTTTCAACATCAACACAAGAACTATTTATTAAAACATTTTGAATTAAATCTGTTGGTGTTGCTGTATTAGTAACAGAAATATTCTGTGCGCTGATTTTATGACAAAAACAGCACAAAATGAAAATGGGAATTAAAAATCGTAGTTGACTCATAGTAACAAATATACTACAAATCTCTATTTTTTAATAATTTGTAAGAAAAATAAACAAACGTAAAAGTCCAGATTAAAACAATAAAGACAGCAAAATAATCAACACTAAAATCAGCATCAGTTTCAATTCCCATTTGTGTGCCAATGTTCTTCACAACAGATAATCTAGGACCCGGATTCACAATTAAATTAGACATTGATTCTAAAGGAAGAAACTGCGTGATTTTTTTATCAATATCGCTGTCGGGGAAAATTTTAAATGCCAAAGTACCTCTTATGATTGCTTCAATTATATTCCAAACCAAAAGAAAACCAAGAGCAAAAGCAGAACGTTTTACTAAAATTCCTAAAAATAAACAGAATGAAAAGAATCCTGTCAATTTTACAAAAAAGGCTAGAAGATAATCTAAGTCACTAAAGATAATAGCAAATTCGGTGTAAGAAGAAAAACATAATCCTAAAATTAAACTCATTACAAAAACAAAAACGGTAGAGGCAAAAGCAAATAAAACTACGGTTAAGAATTTAGATAAAATAAATTCTTTTTTGCTAAGGCCGTCAATTAAGTTTTGTTTTAAAGTTCCGTAGCTATATTCATTAGCCATCATCGAAACGATTACGATAGCTAAAAAGAATTTCATCCAAGCGGCAACGTAAGTATTGAAATGCCAGATAAACGGAAAATTAAAAATTCCCATTTCTGCCAAATGAAATTTAAAAAATCCAATATCAAATTTTATTGCTGCAATTAAGGCTATAAAAGAAAGTAATATAAAATAAGTTAGAGTTAATATTTTACTGGCTTTGTTCATCCAGATTTTTTGCAATTCTATAGAGAGAAGTCTTTTCATGGTTTAGTTTTTTTGGGCGATAGCGTTTTTGGTTAATTCTAAAAATTGTGCTTCTAAACTGTTTTTACGTTTTACTAAATGACTTAAAATAATGTTTTTAGAAAATAAAAATTGATTTAACTCTGAAGCAGATAAGTTAGAATTTAGGTAAACTAAAACTTTGTCATGTTCTTCGGCAATTCTATCAACAGCAGGATGTTCTGCTAAAACAGTTTTTAAAACTAAATTATTATCGGCTTGTAACTCAAAGAAACCTTCGTTAGAAGACATTCCGTCAACGGGGCCAGAATATAAAACTTCGCCTTTTCTTAAAACAATTACTTGAGAGCATACTTTTTCTACTTCATCCAATAAATGTGAAGCAAGTAAAATAGTAGTTCCTTGCGAAGCAATTTTTTTTATGATATCACGAATTTGATGAATTCCTTGCGGATCTAATCCGTTGGTTGGTTCATCTAAAATTAAAATTTCAGGATCATTTAAAAGCGCCGATGCAATAGCCAGACGTTGTTTCATTCCTAAAGAAAAAGTACTAAACTTGCTGTCTTTTCTTTCGATCAAACCTACTAATTCCAATTTTTCATTGACTTTAGAATAGTCGATATTTTTGATTTTGCAAACCAATTTCAGGTTTTGCTCGGCCGTCATGTACGGGTAAAAATTTGGTCTTTCTATAATAGCACCAACTTTTTTCAACGCGTCATGAGTTTCAACATTGCCATCAAACCAGCGATAACTGCCAGACGATTTATTGACAACATTCAATACAATTCCTAATGTAGTCGATTTTCCGCTGCCGTTTGGCCCTAGAATGCCATAAACGCGACCTTTTTGTATTTGAAAAGATACATTTTTCAAAGCCTGAATTCGGCCGTATCTTTTGCTTAAATTCTCAATGGTTAATATGGTTTCCAAATTTTTCTGGTTTTAGTTTTTAGTATGACGAGTCAAGTTGATTTTTGTTACTTTAAATTCTAACTTTAAATCGTATTGATGTAAATTTGTAATAAAGATATTCAAAATGAGTGAGCCTTTAATGGTTTTAAAAAAGCCGTCTTATCCTTTAACACAGTCACTTTTAAGTTATTTAGAGCGATACGAACGTATTTCTAAAGTTTCTGTGTTTTATGATGACCTGCTTCGCTTTTCGGGTTCTATAAATGTTTACGACAAAAATGATACAGATACGCTTTGGATCAGAGTATATTATGGTGAGTTTGAACGCAATGAAATTGATCTTAATCTAAAGAAAATCTATTCGCTTCTGCATTCTGATGGAAATAGCGAAATCATTCAATACTTGAATGTCGATGCAATTGATTATTGCACTTTCGGAAATTCGAAACCTTTTAGAATTAAAGTCCGAAATATTCTCAATGACAACTATGTTCATTTTTATATCAAAAAAGCAGATGCTTCCCGTATTTATGGATTAGAACTAGAAGATATTCTTTCGCCAGATAAAATTAACTTTTTGGTTTACAAAGATACTTTGATCGAAGAGCATATTATCGGAATTCCAGGTGATGTTTTTATGGATACGCTGCTTGATAAATGTACTGAAATGGAAAAAGCACAGATTGCCAAGGAGTTTGTAAAATTTAACGAACGCTGTATGATTCGGCTTTTGGGAGACATGCGCGCTTACAATTATGTAATTGTTCCTATTCACGATTTTGATCAGGTCGTGTATAAAATTCGTCCAATAGATTTTGACCAGCAATGTTACGAAGGTAATTTTAAAGTATATCGTCCGCAGTTTTTCAAGGAAAACTTTCCAATGATTCAATTGATCAAAGAGAAATTAGAAGAGCGTTCGATCATTCAATATAAAGATGAAGAAAGAGCGATTTTGGCAAAACGTATTCATTCTGCCGAAACAAGAATCAAAAAATTGTTGAATATTATGTGCCACGATACCATTTCAACACAGGAACATTTATTGCAATTAAAAATGGAACTGTACCGTTATACAAACGATATGAAATTTAAAAATGCAAAATCGATGGGACATGTTATGCATGCGGCATTTGAATTTATTACACGTAATTTTAAAAACACTAACTTAGTTTAAAGTTTTTGCCACAGATTAAAAGGGTTTTAATTCATTATAATCCTTTTAATGTGTGGCAAAATAAAAAATAATATTATGAAAAAATCTTTTTTAGTACTTGTTTCTATAGTTTTATTAGCTTGTCAGAAACAATCTGGTTCTGATATAAAAGAACTTTACGCGCTTCCGAAAAAATTAAAAGAAGTTTCTGGAATAACTTACTTTCCCGAAACGCAAACGCTTTATACTTTGGAAGATAGTGGGAATAAAAATGCAATTTACGCCATCGATTCTAAAGGGAAATTATCCAAAACCATTACGATTTCAAATGCCACAAATGTCGATTGGGAAGATATCACCAAAGATAAAGCTGGAAATATATACATTGGAGATTTTGGAAATAATGATAATGAAAGAAGAGATTTATGTATTTATAAAGTAGCAAAAAATCAATTGAATAGTGATTTGGCTAAGGCCGAATATAAAGTTTCGTTTTCGTATCCAGAACAAAAAGAATTTCCGCCAAAGAAAAAAGAAATGTTTTATGATGTTGAAGGTTTCTTCGAACAAGGTGGCTATTTCTATCTTTTTACCAAAAACAGAAGCAAAGGTTTTGACGGAACAGCTTTTATCTACAAAATCAAAAATGCTGCTGGAACTCAGAAAGCAGTTAAAATAGGAGAATTTAAAACCTGCAACAATTACAATCATTGTGTTTTAACGAGTGCAACCATTAGTCCAGACGGAAAAAAGGTAGCGTTATTAAGTCACGATAAAGTACTTTTATTTAAAGATTTTAAAGGAGATTTATTTCACAAAGGAACACAAACTCAACTAGAACTAAATCATTTTTCTCAAAAAGAAGCCATAGTATTTAAAGACAACAATACTTTGCTTATAGCCGACGAAAAAACAAACAAAATAGGAGGGAATGTTTATGAGTTTGCTCTAAGTCGCTAAGGTTCTAGGGTACTGAGGTGCTAAGAAAAGATTAGCCCCGAATTCACGAATTAAGTAAAATTCGTGAATTCGGGGCTATTTTTTTTACTCAGTGTAGAGAAAACCTTAGAACCTTAGCAACCCAGTACCTTGGCACCTCTTTTAAAAACTATATGCCGCTCCAAAAATCACCCTTCCAATTTCGTCTGGAGATTTGAAATACGAGATTCTCGCTGTAATAACATTTATAGCATTCAGCCAAAGTCCGCCGCCATAATCGTGGTGCCATTTTTTAGAATCTTCGCCATCCAGCCAAACTCTTCCGTAGTCGAAACCTCCTAAAATTCCGTAGGTAAAAGGCACAATCGTTTTACGGATTTTTCCAATACTTAAACGCAAATCAGAGCTTTGAGAGAAGTATGAACTTCCTAAGAAACGTTCGTTTCTGAAACCTCGCAAATCGGTATCGCCTCCCAAAGAAGCACCTTGATAGAATTCGTAATTATTATTAAAAATAGCTTTTCCTTTGAAGTAAGTTGCTAAAATCAATTTTCCGTTATGATCAATCTTATGGGTAAAACCTAAGAAACTCTCCAAAGTAGGAAAATTTTTCTTCGTATTATCCAAATTAGTTGTCCAAGTCGCAGCAATCATAAATGCCATTCCTAGCGTTGGTTTTGCCGCAAAATCTGAATTTTTAAAGAGATATTTTACTTTTAAACTTCCAAAATTCTGACTGTCAAATACTGCAGGATTTACAATTCCCGGAATGTTTATATATCTATTTTCGGTATCTTCAACTGTCATTCTCTGGAAAATTGGCTGAATGCTAAACTCGCTTCCATATCTTCCAACATGACGAATAGCACCCGAAGCATTAAATTTTCTAATACGCACACGGTTATAATCCATTCCTAAATTATCATCGTATTGCGACTCATTTCCGTAACCAAAATAGTTCATGGCAAAATTTGGAGTCGTATATAATGATTCCACATCAATAACCCATTTACCTAATAAACCAGGGAAATGTGCAGCGTAATTAAACTCTAAACCGCCAGTTGCAAAATAGTAGAAAGCATTAAAAATATGTTTTTGCGTATACGGATTTTGTTTGAAATTATTAACGGTATAATTTACATTAACTCCTACTTTTACGCCATCATCCGGGTTATAACCAATGTTTGGAAGACCAGAAACGACATTATATTTAGGTTTTTCGTAATTGTAGGCATTAACGTCGTAATCGTCTGTAAGCTGTGTTTGCGTTTTAGAATCAAGATTGTATGTGTTTTCTTTTGATTTAAAATCGTAAACAATAACCTTTCTTCCGTTTTCAATATTATAAGTATCGTTGTTCTGACCTCCAATCAAACGAATTTTAATGCTAGATTTTTCATTTCCTTTTACCTCAAAAACATCATTATCATCCAGTCCGTAAATCCAAAGATTTTTGGTTTTATCATCGGTTACATTTTTAGTGTAAAGCAATTCATCGCCTTCTTTTTTGATTCTGAAAACCTGAATTTCAATCCCTTTCTTTACATTATGATTTAAAACGAACTTGTCTTTTTTGTCTGTTCCCGCAATCATAACGGTTTTATCTAAAACATCAGAATACTCGCGAGCATATTTCTGAAGATCTTTTTTTCTGCTTTTTAGTTTTGCTTTGATTTCATCAACCGTTTCGTCCTGAACTTCTTTTGGCATATTTTTGAAAGCCACATCGATATCTGCATCTGTCAAGTTTTCCTGAATGTATTTGGCTTGCTCAACCCATTCTTTTTCTCCAGCAGTTTTTAGAAATGCCAAATCCATTGGGTATGGTTCTCTTCCAAGCCATTTTACATTGATTCTGTCGCCTTTAAAAGTTCGCATATGGCGAAGAGGAGGCATATTCATTATAAGTGAAAGCAAAGCACCATCGTATTTTACAAAAGCCTGATCACGGTCACGCGGAATAGGTCTGTAAATTACTTTGCCATCTTCTTTATATTCAGCCCAACGCCATTGATCACTGTGTCGGTCCCAATCGCCTAAAAGAATATCAAACAAACGCGCTTTAATATATTCTTTTTCATCAACCGTATATTTTTCATCTTTATGAAGGTTCAGCATCATATCATCAGTTCCGATGATGTTGCTTGGTTTTTCAAAATTCTTCCCGTCAAGATGATTGTCAGCAGGTCTTTCTTCAACCATATATAATTGGTCTCCAAAACTCGCATTAAATTCGCCTAAACCATTTTGCTTTGGAATATAGTATAAAATAGGATTGGTATGTCTAAGTCCAATTTGATCAGACATGCCTCCAATAGCAAAAGAAGAATAAGGGTGAGAAGTAGTGTAAAAATCAAACAAGAAATCCTCGGCATATGTCTTTTCGAATTCATTTACCACATATTGATCTTTAAAAGCTACCGACTGTAAAAATACGGTCGCACTTTTCTTCATCGCACGCATAATGTATTCACGCCCTTGAGGATCAGACATTCTTAAGGAAACCGACTGATGTCCTCCGCCTTCGCGAATTGGTTTTAAGCCTCCTTTTAAAGTGTCAACCGTTGCAGTTGTAGCTTCAATTGGCATACTGTAATATTTTCTGTAATGCTGACCGAATAAAAATCTGTGAAACGCATTTTTTTGAGTCATTTTTGGAGAATAAATCGAAGTGGTCACTTTTGCAGGAAACTTGTTCGGAATATCAGAAGCCCAGTTAATTTCTTTAGCTTTTATAATTTCGCGTTCAAAAAGCAGTTTTTCTTTGCCGTTTTCATTTCCATAAAAAGAAACTTTTGCATCTCCGCTTTTAAACATAGTTAGTGTAGCATAACCATTTCCGCCATATGAAAAGTCATACGGACTAATGGCTCTCGCGGCTTCCGATTTTGATCCCGCACCGCTGATAATCTGCTGAATATTCTCTTTGCTGATATATTGCAAGTTATGATCGTGACCCGAAACTACGATTACATTTTTCTGCTTTTGCAAAAGCGTTTTAATTCTTTTAGTATAAATCGTATACTGTTTGTTCTGAATATCCTGCGGATTTACACCAGAAGTTTTTCGCAATAAATTAATAAACGAACCAATTATCGGAAGCGGAATTTTTTGCTCTAAAGGGAATAATTGTTTTTCTAATGAAAATTGTCCGCCATGTGTTCCGTTGCTTAATAACGGATGATGAATAGCTAAAACAACTGTCTTTTCTTGATTTTTGTTTAAAAGACCTTCTAGCTCTTCAAAAAAAGCTTCTCTGGTTTTAATTTCGCAATTATCATTTATAGTTGGGTGATCGTTCCAGTCCTCAAGAAACCATTCACTATCAACAGCTATCAAAGTAGTTGTGCTGTCAATTTTTACATTTTCAATCGGACATGATTTTCTTGGAAGAAAACCTTTTTTATCATTTAAATATTTCGATACAAATTCAGCCTGACGTTCTAGACCTTTGATACCGCTATACCAATCGTGATTCCCCGGAATAACGATTGTTTTTCCTTTAAATCCTTTCGTTAATTTTAATTGATTGGTTAATTTAGTTTCTGCTAAAGCCTTGTCTTCTGGATGTTTATCGCTCGGAAAGCCTTTCGGATAAATGTTGTCGCCTAAGAAAAGAAGTGTCGATTTCTTACTCGCTTTCTTAAGCTTTTGCTCTAGAAGTTCTAACGTTTGCTGCGCCTGTTCTTCATCGGCATTTCCAGCATCTCCAACAAGAAAAAAAGTATGTGCAATTTTTATAGTATCTGTTGCGTTTTCTGTTTCGTTGGCACTCACATTTTTTCCATATTGCGGTTTATTTGTTGCACAGGAATAAACGATGAATAGTGTCGCTATTGCTAATAAACAGTTTTTAATCTTAGCAATAAAATGATTATCCAAAAACAATTTCATAATTTAGTGGTATAAAAATATTCTTTATGAATCTAATAGAACAATCCGAGGATTTTGTCGGTAATTTACTCAAAGATAAACTTTCTAATTTATATTCTTACCATAATTTTAATCATACTTTTACGGTTGTTACAGCAGTAAAAGAACTTTGCAAAAAAGAAGATGTAAGTGGTGAGGACAAGGAAGCGCTTTTGGTAGCAGCATGGTTTCACGACACTGGATATATTGAAGGGTATGAAAATCATGAAAAGAAAAGCACCGAAATTGCGGCTAACTTTTTACGCGAAAAAGGAAAATCGGAAGAATTTATAGCTCTAGTTTCGAGTTTAATTTTGGCTACAGTTAAAGAATATGAACCTAGAACGCATTTAGAAAAGATTATTAGAGACGCAGATTATGCGCATTTAATGGGAACTGAATATGCGACAACTTGCGAATTACTGCGCTTAGAGTTAAAAAATGCTGGAATAGTAAGTTTCTCTAATGACGAATGGACTAGGGAAAACCTGAATTTTTTATTGAATAAGCACAGATTCTACACAGACTATGCGTTGAGAAAATGGCAACCTCTGAAAGAAAAAAATCTATTATTGATTCAGAAAAAAATAAATAAACAGGAATTGAAAGCTGCCGCCGCACTCGAAGAAGAAAATAAAAAGAGAGAGAAAGCTGAAAAAGCTGAAAAACCAGACCGTGGAATTGATACTCTGTTTCGTGTTACTCTCGGAAACCATACGCGTTTAAGTGGTATTGCTGATAGTAAGGCCAATATTTTATTGTCAGTAAATGCAATTATTATCTCGATAGCTTTATCGTCTATTATTCCAAAATTGGATAGTCCGAAAAATGCACATTTAGTAGTGCCGACTTTTATTATGCTGATGTCGAGTGTAATTACGATTATTTTTGCGATTCTTTCTACACGTCCAAAAGTGACATCGGGATTTTTTACACGAGATGATGTTGAAGCTAAAAAAGTGAACTTGATGTTTTTTGGAAATTTCTACAAAATGCCTCTCGAAGATTATGATTGGGCAATGAACGAAATGATGAAAGACCGAGATTATCTGTATTCAACCATGATCAAAGATTTGTATTATCTGGGATTGGTTTTACAGCGAAAATATAACTTACTCCGAATTGCCTATAACTTTTTCATGTTCGGAATTATCATAACCGTAATCGCGTTTGTGATTGCTTTTAAATCTATTTAAAATTTTAGACGCTGATTTTACGGATTCGCTATCGCGAAAACGCGGATGAACACAGATTTTTTGATTTATTTCGGATTAAAAATCCGTCTTTTTCCGCGTTTTCGCGATAGCGAATCTGTTTTATTCGTGTTCAATATATAACCAACAAAAAAAAGCTCAACTATTTAGTTGAGCTCATCTAATAAATCCTGATAGGTTATTTTTTTAATTCCTGGGTTCGAATTATTGTTGATTACTTTTACACGAATCGCTCTCAAACCAGAAACCCCCTGAAGATCTTCAACTTCAAATTGTTCTATTGATGGTTCAAGAACTTTCTTGTGCTGCAGGTATTTAATGTATTTTAAATATTCGGCTTCTTCGCTATTTTGAGAATATACAATTGTAATTTTCTCTTTTTCGGTAATTCTTTCGTTTGTTCCTTTAATGTGAGATTTGTCAATTCGTTTTTTAACGACTTCATATCTCGCATTGTAAGTACCGTCAACATCAAAACGTTTTTCATCCATTCTGAAACGAATAGAAAGCGCAGAACTGAAAACCAGAATTAATGAAGTAACATCCAATTCGTATGGCAAAGATTCTTTAAGGTCATGATGTTCCAGTTCCATTTCGCATAAAGTCTGCAATTGCCATAGGCGAAGATTATGCAAATACATAATATCGAATGGCTTTGTTGGCGAAATAGAAGCTCCAATATATAAATTGTGTTCCACACCATCCGTTTTAAAACGCTCGTAATAATGTGGGTAAATCTGCTGAGCTTCAACTTGTTTTCTGTCCAAAACCGTTGCCAATCTTTTATTGATAATTGACATTGCATTATCAAACTTCTTTCTTTCCTGATAAAACATTCCTGTTTTTTCGTCCAGACTATCAAAGTAGTTCTTCTCTAACTTTTCGGTTATAGAATTACTTTTTGTATTTTTCAGAATCGGATGAATTTCTTCTTCAATATAGCGCTGAATATGTTGTTCTGTATCCGCTTTTAAAGGGAAATCCAATTCGCTTCTAAGTGATTCCAATTCAAATTTTCTTTGTTCCAAAAGTACTAAATTCGAATTTGCTTCTTCATTATCAAAAATTTCTAAAAGAGCAGAAAGCTGATTTTTTAAATCGATTTTTACGGTTTCGTTTCGGTGTTCAGATGAACTTTTGATATCAATCTGACCATACAGCGGATATACATTTTTAAAGACAATTTCTTTAAAAATATAATCTTTAGTATGATTCATATTTTGAAAATAGTTCTGAGATTCTCTTTTGAATTTCCAATACACACTTGGGTGAATTGTGGTGTATTCACGCTGAATAATCGCTTCAATCTGATGCTGCATATCGGTATTATAACGATCAATCGTATCAGTTAAATACGGTAGAACCAAGTCAAGTTTTGTAGCATTTACGCTGTTTAAATCTCGTGGATTTTCTGAAACCAGTTCGACAACGCCCAATAAATGTCCGCTTTTAATAACCGGAGCAAAAATACAACTCTGTATGCCTTGTTTTAATAAATGCTCACCAAGTCTTTTGTTTGCTGATTCTTCGGTAAACTTGCTGACATTTGAAATTACAAAAGGTTCTTTTTTATCTAATAGATTTTCGAAAGAACATCCGAAAAAAGCATTTTTGCAATCTACTTCTTGATCGGCAGAAAGTAAATAGCTCTTCATCTGATTTTCGTATTTTGCAGGTCTGATAAATTTCTCTTCTTCAGGATTATAAATAATAAAACCGACTTTGAGGTTCGGAAGATTAAAAATAGACTGAAAAATATTAGAAACTTCCTGATCTGTTGTAACTGTTTTTGGACCAGGTTTCAAAAGATTACTTTTCAATATAGAAATAGCACTTTCTGTTGTCGCATCAAATAAAGAAACAATTCCAAAACCTCTTAATATCCAGCTTCCTTTTGGGAATTTAGATTTCCATAAATTGATATCGTTATAATTATCAAGTAATTGATCAATATCTTCTTGAGTTAGCGGGACAGCGTTTTCGGTTGGAGTAATTTCCATGAAATCTGCATTGTACAAAATTCGATAATGTTTTTCAATTCCATTTTCATTTGGAATGTCATAGAAAAACGGCTGATTGAAATCAATATGCTGTTTGTAATAACTGCTCAAAATTAAACAACAGTTATTGATGTAGAATTGATGGTCGCTAAAGTCACGAATTTCCATGTAAAATTCGTCTCCCGCATTTTTGAGGATTTTTTTGAAACGTTCTGTGTAATTAAAGGAGATGTTTTGAAATGGAATTGTAACCGCCTTTATCTCGTTGTGCGTCAATGCAGTCGGAAATAAATCGGCTAATATATTTTTGATTAAAGCTTCATTGTTTTTGATAACTGAATAATCCTGGATTCCAGTCCTAAGTTCCGGAATTAATTCAATTTGTTCTAAAATCGCTTTGGCATAATTTGATCTGTAATCTACATCTGATTGAGCAATTTCTTCAAAAGATTCTATAAGCTTATGAAATGAAATTATAGTGGTAAAAGGACTTTCTTTAAAAAATTGAATATCCATCTGAGTTATTTTTTAATACAAAATTAAGCATAAATTAAGAATGTACGACATTTTGTAATTTCTTTCGCTTATAGTTAAATAGCTGATTGCCTTTAAAATAAAAGCATCAAGAAGGGTGTTTTTTGTTTTAACAAAAGATTAACATTAATAATAACGGAACGATCGTTCCGTTATTATATATTTGTACCGTAATAATTGAATAATCAATAACTTAAAAAATAATAACAATGAAAAATTTAGAAAACAAAGTGGCAATCGTGACAGGTGGAAACAGTGGAATTGGATACGCAGCCGCAGCTGATTTAGTAGCAAAAGGTGCAAAAGTAATTGTAACAGGAAGAAACAAAGAAGCTTTAGCGAAAGCTGAAAAAGAATTGAATGTTACTGGAATCGTTGCAGATCAATCTGATTTAAAATCAATTGACAATTTAGTTGAAGAAGTAAAATCAAAATTTGGCAAAGTGGATATTCTATTTTTGAACGCAGGAATTGCAGCTTTTGCTCCGGTGGATTCTGCTTCAGAAGATCATTATGACAGTATCATGAATGTTAATGTAAAAGGAGTTTATTTTACAGTTCAAAAAGTACTTCCAATTTTAAACGATGGCGGTTCAATTATCTTTAATACTTCTGTAAATGCTCATGTCGGAATGCCAAATTCTAGCGTTTATGCCGCAAGTAAAGCTGCTGTATTATCTTTAAATAAAGTTTTTGCTGTAGAATTGGCTTCAAGAAAAATTAGAGTAAACGCAGTTTCTCCAGGTCCAATTGAAACACCATTGTACGGAAAAGTGGGTTTAGAAAAAGAAGAAGTAGAAGGATTAGGATCTGCTTTGGGCGAGAAAATTCTATTGAAACGTTTTGGGCAAGCTGCTGAAGTTGCAAAAACAGTTAGTTTCTTAGCTTCAGATGATGCTTCTTTTATTACTGGATCTGAAATTGTGGTTGATGGTGGACTTATCGTAAATACAGTGCTATAATTTTTTTTATTAATTCAGGAACGATTGTTCCGTATTTTTGTATCTTTGTATTGGAATTTAATTTGAATGTCATGGCTAGAACGAAAGAATTTAACGAAGATCAGGCTTTAGATAAAGCAATCGAAATTTTTTGGCACAAAGGTTATAACGGAACTTCTGCACAGGATTTGGTAAATCATTTAGGTTTGAGCCGTTCTAGTTTGTATGATACCTTTGGAGACAAGCAACAATTGTTTACAAAGTCTTTACAGCGTTATCAGCTGCAAGCACAAGATGCAGTCAAAGAACTTTTAGAAAAATCTGAGAATGTCAAAGAAACATTACAGGCTATTTTTAAGCAAGCTGTGATCGAGAGTTTAGAAGACCGAATTACAAAAGGCTGTTTTATGGTTAATTCATCTGTAGAATTGGCTATGCACGATGAAAAAATTGCCAAAATTGTAAAAGACAACAGCCAAACTATGGAAGAAGTTTTTACAAATGCTGTTAAAAAAGGGCAGGAGGCTGGACATATTTCCAAACAGTTGGATGCAAAAGTATTGGCTCGATTCATCTTTAATAATTATTCCGGAATTCGAGTTTTGGCTCGTGCGGGAGAAAGAAACAAACAAGTTTATGATGATATTGTAAAAGCCGTATTTTCGGTTTTATAACATTAAAATTCAAGACAATAAAAAAACGGCAATTACATTTGTAATTGCCGTTTTCTGTATTAATAAGTAAGTAAT
>RCUK01001014.1_pt1 | contig 19667 bp, 18 predicted proteins | sample 2166381 | NCBI WGS metagenome assembly RCUK01 (sample SAMN09932809, study PRJNA488358) | compost metagenome | isolation source: compost soil in an enriched community | place: Germany: Experimental Botanical Garden | reverse complement strand
ATTATCAAGGAAAAGGAATTACGTCTAAAATGGTTTCAGATGCGCTTGAATTTTGTTTCAACGAATTAATGCTGAACAAGGTTTTTATCTGCACATCTGAAATTAATGTCGCAAGTCAGCGAATTGCATTAAAGCATAATTTTAAACAAGAAGGAATTTTAAGAGACGAATTTAGAAATGGAGACGGCACTTTGCAAAACTCTGTTTATTTCGGACTTCTTAAATCAGAATATATTAAAAGTCATGAAAGATAAATTTTACGCATACATACAACAATTACAAGACCAAATCTGTGCTGGATTAGAAGCTGTTGACGGAACTGCAAAATTCCGTGAAGATCTTTGGAAACGTCCGGAAGGCGGCGGTGGAAGAACACGTGTTATTGAAAACGGTGCAGTTTTCGAAAAAGGTGGCGTAAACATTTCAGCCGTTCACGGAAAACTTCCTGAAACAATGCAAAAGATGTTTGGCGTTGGCGAAGCCGATTTCTTCGCTTGTGGATTAAGTTTGGTTATTCACCCGAAAAGCCCAATGGTTCCTACTGTACACGCCAATTGGCGATATTTCGAAATGTACGATGAAAAAGGAAATGTGATCGAGCAATGGTTTGGAGGCGGACAAGATTTAACGCCTTATTATTTGTTTGAAGAAGATGCAATTCACTTTCATCAAACTTGTAAAACAGCTTGCGATAAACACAATCCAGAATTCTATCCAAAATATAAAAAACAATGCGATTCGTATTTCTGGAACGCACACCGAAATGAAGCACGCGGACTAGGCGGTTTATTCTTTGATTATTGCAAAGCAAATGAACAAATGTCAATGGAAAACTGGTACAATTTTGTAACCGAAGTTGGAAATAGTTTCCTTGAAGCTTATGTGCCAATTGTAGAAAAAAGAAAAAATCTTCCTTATACTCCAGAACAAAGAACTTGGCAAGAAATCCGTCGTGGCCGTTATGTTGAGTTTAATCTGGTTCATGATAAAGGCACTTTATTCGGATTAAAAACCAACGGAAGAATTGAAAGTATTTTAATGAGTTTGCCTCCGCATGTGCAATGGGTTTACGATCATCATCCAGAAGCAGGAAGCGAAGAAGAGAAATTGATAAATGTATTGGCAAATCCGCGTGAGTGGATTTCGTAATCTAAAATTTTATTTCATTTGATAAATTATATGTCGCCCCTCTGGGGCTTCTTTTTTCTGTTGTCGATTCAATTTCTATAAATATTTTGCTCCGCTGGAGCATTTTTTTATGCTTATTAAAGAGGGTTGTATATAATTATAACCAAATATATTTCGCTCCGCTGGAGCTCTTGGTCTGATCTGACCTTTTCAATTCTATAAATATTTCGTCCCTCTGGGACTTAACACTTATCTAAAAAAGCACCAGCGGAGCAAAATATTTATAGAACAATTCGTCACACACAAAGCCCCCTAGGGGCGACATATTTATAGAAATTAACATCTTCTCCCATCAAAAGCCCCAGCGGGGCGGCATATTTATTCAACACAAAAAACCAATACTTATCTTACAAATTAAATTTATTAATTAGCTTTACGGTTTAATAATTTTAATTAAAATGGTAAACATCTATTCTCAATTGTACGTTCAAATTGTTTTTGCTGTTAAGGGAAGACAAAACTTAATTTCGACAAAATGGAAAGATGAAATCTACAAATACATTACAGGAATTATCACTAATCAAAAACAAAAACTGATTGTAATTAATGGAATGCCAGATCATATTCATATCTTAGTTGGAATAAAACCAGACATTTCAATATCAAATTTAGTACGAGATATTAAAACCAATTCATCAAAATTCATAAATGAACAAAAATGGATAAATGGCAAATTTGAATGGCAAACTGGTTTTGGTGCATTTTCATATAGCCATTCGCAGTTGACTAATGTGATAAAATATATTGAAAATCAAGAAGAACATCATAAAGCCAAAACATTCAAAGAAGAATATATCGCATTTCTAAAATTATTCAATATTGATTTTAAAAATGAATATATTTTTGATGATGTTTAATATTATATCGCTCCGCTGGAGCTTCAAATGTTATTCGATTATGTAATTGCTATAAATATTTTGCTTCTCCGAAGCATTTCTTAAATACCACAGATCTTGAAACTAATTTACGCCACATTCTTTACCAGTATTTTTGGGTGTTTTGCCCAAAACGATTCCCTGCAAAATCCGTATTTTAAATCGTACAACGATAAAATTACTGCCAGCATTTATTATTTAGACACTTCCAATAGTTTTCAGATTGCTTCAGGTCAAGATTCCAAAACGTATGTGAATCTAATTCCGAATCGAAGAGAACAAATTGGTTTTAATTTGAATTACAAAATTATTGATGTCACAATTGGTTTTGCTCCAAAATTTCTAAGCCAGAACAAAGGCGATTCTCATTCTAAGCATTTTAATTTCAATACCCGTTTTTACTATAAAAAATGGATGCAGTCTTTGACTTTCATCAATCAAAAAGGATTTTACATTAGTGATGATAATATAATTGCACAGCTGCCAAACATGCGAACAACAAAAATTGGCGGATCGACAGCTTATATTTTCAATGATAAATTCTCTTTTAAAACATTGGTAAGCCAGAACGAATGGCAGACCAAAAGTTCTGGAAGTTTTATTCCGACTTTCTCCTTTTATTACACCAATCTAGACTTAAACACCCCCGATTCGTCGCCTGGCGATATTTATGTTATAACGTTGGCACCCTCCTATTTTTACAATTTCGTAATTAGTGATCGGGTTTTAATTGGCGCAGGACTCGCTTTGGGTGGCGGTCTTAATATTATTGATAAGGAGACCTCAGCATTGTATCAGGCCGATTTCAATTTGAAACTGGCTTATAACAAAGACCGTTTTTTTGGTTTTGCAAGTCTTAACACAATAGGTTTTGCACAAGATGATACGGTCGATCCAAGATTGAATGATAATATTTCTACTCTAAAATTGTCTATTGGTTATCGATTTGATCCTCCGAAAAAAGTAAAAGAAGTCTACGACAAGGTGAATGAAAAAATAGGTCTTTGAGAAATCTTAATCTGAAATAAACCTCAAGCCCAATAAAAATGCTTAAATTACAGAGATTTATGAAAAACTAAAATTCATTATTATGGGAAATAGGAATACAGAACAATTAAATCTCATGCATTTTGGAAAAGGGTTTATCGCAGCACTTGACCAAAGCGGTGGCAGCACGCCAAAGGCATTATCGCAATATGGCGTTCAAGAAAATCAATATTCAAATGATGAAGAAATGTACACTCTTGTACATGAAATGAGAACTAGAATTATTAAAAGTCCCGCTTTTGACAGTCAACATATTTTGGGCGCTATTTTGTTTGAAAATACAATGGATCGTAAAATCGATGGTCAATGGACAGCAGATTATTTATGGGAGAAAAAACATATTATTCCTTTTTTGAAAGTAGATAAAGGTCTGGCCGAAACTGCAAACGGCGTACAACTAATGAAACCCATTTCTGGCTTAGACGAATTGCTAGATCGCGCTGTAGAACGAAATGTTTTTGGAACTAAAATGCGTTCTGTCATTAAAGAAGCCAATCCAGTAGGAATACATGACATCGTTGCACAGCAATTTGAAATAGGAAAACAAATTTTTGCTAAAGGGTTAATCCCTATTATAGAACCTGAAGTTGATATTTACAGTCCTGATAAAGAAAAATCGGAACAGATTCTGAAAGAAGAAATCCAAAAACAGCTTAATTTATTGGATAAAGATGTAAAAGTAATGCTGAAACTTTCGATTCCAACTGTCAACAATTTTTACAGTGATCTTATTTCAGATCCACATGTGGTTCGTGTTGTAGCGCTTTCTGGTGGATATTCTCGCGAAGATGCAAATCAAAAACTCTCACAAAACCACGGATTAATCGCCAGTTTTTCAAGAGCATTGTCTGAAGGACTTACCGCTGGCCAGTCTGATGAAGAATTTAATGCTGCATTAAAAGAAACCATCAAAGGTATTTATCTGGCTTCAATCACTTAGCAAACTAATATTTTAGAACATAAAAAAATCCCTGAAACTAATTGTCTTCAGGGATTTTCCTTTTTTTCGATTATTTCGAAGTCATTTCTTCGGCTAAATCTAATGTTTGCAAAATGATGTTTTTATCAGACTTAAAAGAGTTTAGTTTAAAAACGAATTTCAATTTATTGTCAATTAGTTTTTTAGGAGATTCTATAGAAATATCTGAAAACTGAGAGGAGATTTTAGTCATTCGATCCAATTCTGAATCTTTCGCATTTTTTCCAAATGTTTTCACGGTTTGTGCAATATTTAGTTTTCCAGAAATGTAGTTTTTACTTAAATTTTTCTTTGTGTCTTTAGCAAAAGAACCTTTTCCAGAACCAAAATAATCTTTTGTATTGGCAACAATTACTACGTCTTTCTCTTTCGCAATAAAAATATCGCCGTAATCTTGCGTACCCACCACAATGTATGAATTTCCATTTGGAACCAATACTTTTTTTCGAACGCCCAATTGCAGTAATTTATCTCCAAATGTTGGATGCGTAGAAGTAAAAATCACAGAAAACAGCGGAATATCTTTCTTCACTTTTTCTTCGGTTATTTTTTCTTCAAAATTCTCATCATAATCATACTTTTTGGTCATTACCTCAACTTCTTTCACATCATATAAAAAAGCGCTTAAATCGCCATCAAAAAGCTTTGCTGTGGCTTCTTCGTCAACAATTGTAGAAATCAAATCTGTAATTAGCGTAATGTCTTCTTTAGCAAATTTTGGATTTTGAAATATCTCTGACATTAATGACGGAAAGTTTTCAAGTGCCGCTTTTGTATTGGCATGGTACGAAATGTAGCCTAAAGGTTTTTCTGCAGGGAAATAATTAAAGATATTTTTGTTGATTTTTCTATCACTAATTTTACTTACAGCAGCAGCAATCTCTGGAGCATATTCAACCACCTCTTCAATTCGGGAATTATCATTATCAAAATAAAAATCCAGATTAATACCTTTTACAAAATTCCCAAAGTTCTTCTGCATTGGCAGATATTTATCATAACCTCCAAAAAGTGCCAAAGGATAATTGTACAGCGAATAGAAACTAGACATAAGTCCGCCATAATTTACCCAAGACGAAATATCAGCCAAAGCATTTATTTTTGAAAAACTTGGCGCAGTAAAACCATTCTCAAATAAACCTTTTATAATTTTCCTTTGCTGCTCGGCCAGTTTTTTATCAAACTCTGCCTGTTCTGCCGTGTACTCTTCATAAGGATTTCCATCGTACAAATACTCTTCTTGTGCCGTTTCTGCTGATCCAGCTGGCACATCAGCGACCATCGGTTCATCATGCATTACAGACGGTTCGGCTATTTTTGGCGGATTTGGTGCTTCTTCTACTCCATATACTGCTGGCGCATCTACAATTACCGTTTCTTCATATGGCTCTGAAATTCCTATTGAATCGTTTAAAACCGGAGGCCCATCTGGAGAAGCATAAAATTTGTTAGGAAGTCTTTTTGTCAATTCAAATATGACCAAATAAGTATCATTCCATACAAATGATCTTTTTAAACCGCTTGGTGTAAAAACAGCATATTTGCCGAATTCTTCAATTGTACCATTCTTTTCATTAGCTCCCTGCTTTTCAATCAGATATTGTTTGACCGCTTCTTTGTTTTTTATCGGAATGGTAACCTGATAAAACGGAACGCTATCTAAGAAATTCCCATGAACCGTAATTTTTTGGTCCAATTGAATGATCGAAGTATATTGGCGGAGATCAAAATCAGGTTTTTTACTCGTGTATTTGGTAATAATTGAATGGTTCAGTACTTCATTTATATTAACTTTTTTAGAAAGCTGATTTCCGTTAAACTGTACAAAATAATCGTATTTGTCTGGACTAGTTTGTCCAAAAGAAAAATACGTGGCAAATAGAAAAATTAGAGTATAAAATTGCTTCATAGAATCAAGGCGTTAATTGGATTGTATTATTCATTAAAGTCGATTTCTTAAATACGCTGTACATACTTTGCTTTAAAAAAACCGTTTTTTTGTTTTTTGAAATTTTGCTGTTTGCATTGTCTACAGCCAGAATATCTTTATCGAAAGTGTAAATAGAAATAATGCTCGCTTCTTCGAGATCTTTCTTTTTCTTCGGGTCGTTTACCACTTTTTCTGGAATTGGGTAGGAAGCAATTCTTTCAAATTTTTTGCCGCTTCCGCTAAAGTGAATCTGATCACGCTGATTATTTATCGAATTTACAACAGCATTTAGCGCTTTCAGATTGGCGTAATTGAGTTTGATAATGAAAACATAATTATCAAAATCAGTTTTAGTGCTAACGTTGGAAATTCCGTTAATCTTTAAAGCTTTTTCTTTAAAATCACTGAGTTTCGCGGTAATTTCCTGTTCGTTCGGAATTTTTACGCCATCGACTTCTTCAAGCCAAATAGCCGATTTGGTTTTAAACCATGATCGCGAAAAGTCGATTATAAGAGTATATTCACCACTTTGATCATCGTGGTGTTTAATTCTTTCTGTAATCTCAAAACAGCTTGTTAAGAGCAAACAGCAAAATAAAGCGAGAATTTTCTTCATTAGACAAATTTAGATGGAATATTCTGAAAAACCATATTTTGGTTCAAACAATAAAATCTAAATTTTTAGATAATATTAACTCATTCTACAGCAAGCTAAACGCCTTATTTTGTTCCTTTTTCTTTAACTTTGCGCCACTCATTAAAAATTGAGATAAACTTCAAAAAAAATAAAAACAACTGCAGTTTTAGAAATAGATTTTCAGTCTGAGTTTCAAAGAAATCAACTAAAAATCTAAAATCTAAAATCTAAAATCTAAAATTATATGTTCCCATTACAAAGAGGCAGAAGATTAAGAGTAAATGAATCCATTCGTTCTTTAGTACGTGAAACCAGTTTAAGTCCATCGGATTTTATGTTTCCAATGTTCATTGCTGAAGGCGAAAATGTAAAAGTTGAAATTCCGTCGATGCCGGGAATTTTTAGAAGATCGATAGATTTAACAGTTGAAGAAGTAAAAGAACTTTTTGATTTAGGAATTCGCGCCGTAAATATTTATGTGAAAGTTAGCGAAAACCTAAAAGATAATACAGGAAAAGAAGCTTGGAATGCTAACGGATTAATGCAGCAAGCCATTCGTGCCATAAAAGCAGCTTGTCCAGAAATGATCGTTATGCCAGATGTGGCTTTAGATCCCTATTCTATTTATGGTCATGACGGAATTATAAAAAATGGCGATGTAGAAAACGACAGCACAGTTGATGCTTTAGTAAAAATGGCTATTTCTCACGCAGAAGCTGGTGCCGATTTTGTTGCACCAAGTGATATGATGGACGGACGTGTTTTACGCCTTCGCGAAGGTTTAGATGCTGCCGGGTTCCAGAATGTCGGAATCATGAGCTATTCTGCAAAATATGCTTCGGCTTTTTATGGTCCGTTTAGAGACGCCCTAGATTCAGCTCCAAGAGAAGCTGATGTTGTGGTTCCAAAAGATAAAAAAACATATCAAATGGATTATGCTAATCGTATCGAAGCAATTAAAGAAGCGTTGTCTGACGTTGAAGAAGGTGCCGATATGGTTATGGTAAAACCTGGAATTGCTTATCTGGATATTGTTCGCGAAATAAAAAATACAGTACATGTTCCTGTAACCGTTTATCAAGTTTCTGGAGAATATGCTATGATTAAAGCGGCATCTGAAAGAGGCTGGCTAGATCATGACAAGATTATGATGGAACAATTAATGTGCATCAAACGTTCGGGTGCTAATCTTATTTCTACTTATTTTGCTAAAGAAGCTGCAATACTTTTAAAGAAATAAAATGAAAAAGGTTTTATTTTTATCTGCTGTTTTAGCTTTTGCTTCTTGTAAAAAAGAAGGTTCTGAGCCAACAAATACAGCAACTGAATCGGTTTCTGAAGGCGAATCGGCGAAAGCCAAAACTCCAGAAGAATTAGGAAAACAGATATTTGAAAGCAACGGAAATTGTTTTGCATGCCATCAGCCTGATCAAAAAGTGATTGGCCCAAGCATTAAAGAAATTGCTAAAATCTATAAAGACAAAAATGGCAATATCATTACTTTCTTAAAAGGAAATGCAGAGCCAATTGTTGATCCGAGTCAGTTTGAGGTTATGAAAACCAATTTTGCGATTACTCAATCAATGTCTGATGAAGAATTAAAAGCAATTGAAGCTTACATCTACAGTAATTTAAAATAATTACAAGATGTTCTGTAGGAACATCGTTTGATTATCTCAAAATAGTAAAGGGCGGTTCCGAAAGTCGGAACCGCCCTTTTTTTGATTATTAAAATTGATTACCAGATTTTAACTCGTTTTTCTGGTTCAACATACATTTTATCACCTTTCTTGATATCGAAAGCTTTATAGAAAGCATCAACATTTTGAATTGGAACATAAGCTCTGTACATTCCAGGAGAGTGCGGATCTGTTTTTACTTGATTTTTGATTGCTTCATCTCTAGATTTTGTTCTCCAAACTGTAGCCCAAGAAATAAAGAAACGTTGTTCTGGTGTAAATCCGTCAATTAAACCTGGATTTCCATGCTGTTTTAAATACAATTGCAAACCATCATAAGCTGCATTTATTCCACCCAAATCTCCAATATTTTCACCCAATGTAAAATGACCATCAACATGAACTCCTGGCAATGGCTCAAGAGCGCTGTATTGATTTGCTAAATCATTTCCTAAAGTTGTAAATTGTTTCAAATCGTCTTCTGTCCACCAATCCACTAAATTTCCTTCAGCATTGTAACGTGCACCAGAATCATCAAATCCGTGAGAAATCTCGTGTCCGATTACGGCACCAATTCCACCATAATTAACAGCTTCGTCAGCTTGATAATTGTAGAAAGGCGGCTGTAAGATTGCTGCTGGGAATACAATTTCGTTGTAAGATGGATTATAATATGCATTTACAGTTTGCGGAGACATATGCCATTCTGTTTTATCAACTGGTTTAGACAGTTTATCGACGCTTTTCTTAAATCTCCATAACGCTAAGTTTTTAGAGTTCTCAAAATAGCTTCCACCTTCTGCGATGCTTTTAATTTCTAAAGCCGAATAATCTTTCCATTTATCAGGATATCCAACTTTAATGGTTATTTTGTTCAGCTTTTCGATTGCTTTTGCTTTAGTGTCTTTAGACATCCAGCTTAAATTGTTAATACGATTTTGGTAAGCCGTAATAACATTATGAATCATATCTACAGCTTTTGTTTTAGCCTCAGCAGGAAAAACTTTTTCTACATAAAGTTTTCCAAGGGCTTCACCAACATTTCCGTTAACCACATTAAGTGCTCTTTCTTCAGCCGGAAGCTGTTTTATTGCCCCTCTTAATGTTTTGCTGTAAAAATCAAAATTAGCATTATCAATTTCAGTTGTCAGCTTACCTGCATTACCGTTAATCAAATCCCATTTCAGATATTCTTTCCATTGCGCCACTTTATTTTCCTTAAAAACAGTTTCTAAGGCAGTCATATATTTTGGCTCGTTTACAATTACAGTCTCTAATTTAGTAATTCCTAAACCAGCAAAATATTCATTCCATTTAATGGCTGGTGTTAATTTTTGAAGTTCAGCAATTGTCATCGGGTTGTATTGCAAACGGCTGTCCCTTCTTTCAACTCTGTTCAATCTCGGTTTTGATAATTCTGTTTCTAAAGCCAAAATTCCAGCAGCGCTTTGTTTTGCTTTTTCTGGAGATTCACCAATAAACTGAAGCATTCTTGCAACATGCAATTCGTATTTAGCACGTTTTTCTTTAGAATCTTTGTCATCAGAAATATAATAATCTTTATCTGGAAGTCCTAATTGGCTTGGACCTAAATTTACAGAGTTTATAGAACTGTCTTTATCATCAGCTCCAATGTAAATTCCGAAAAATCCAGCATTGCTTTCTTTTTCCATTTCCACCAAATATTTCTGAACATCAGCAATGCTTTTAATTGCATCGATTTTTTTCAGATATGGTTTTAAAGGTTCGATTCCTTTCTTATTTCTTCCAACAGAATCTAAATAAGTGTTGAATAAATTAACCGCTTTTCCTTGATCTGTATTCGATTTGTATTTCGGATTTTTGGAAGCTTCTTTTAAAACCTCCATCACGTCTTTGTCGGTTCTTTTAATTAGTTCATTAAAACTTCCCCATGTCGTACGATCACTCGGGATTTCTGTTTTTTCCAGCCAAGTGCCATTTACATATTTGAAAAAATCCTGACTTGGGCTGATTTTCGTATCCATATAAGACACATTTATACCTGGCTCCTTTGGCGCTGTTTGAGCTTGAGCTGCAGTTATTGCAAACATTGCAGATATCACACCAAACACAGGTTTAGCAAATTGTTTTTTCATAAAAAGTTATAGTTTAAGGGAAAATACAAACATATTGTTATTATTTTAAAAAATGTGTTAAAATTCTAACTGTACAGTCAAAAAGACGGATAAATTTCACAAATAGAACTTAAACATTGAGGTATATGTCTACAGATACTGGCAAAAGTTACAAAAGGCTGTTAAAAAAATAATACAGTAAAGTTTTTAAAATCTGCTTTTTGTATTTTTGCGCCAAATTATTTTTATGAAATCGCTTTTATACAAATACCGCAAATTCTTTATTGTTTTAATAGTATTTTCGGTTGTTACGATATCTTTGTTTTACTCTGCGTTGAAGCCCAAAAAGACACTTCCGATTTATAATCCAGCCGATGTAAATCCTGAATTGGTAGACAGTACGGTTCAATATAAAAGCAAATACCACACGATTGCCGATTTCTCTTTCATCAATCAAAACGGCGATACGATTACACAGAAAAATTACGAAGGAAAAATTTATGTTGCCGATTTCTTCTTTACAACCTGCGGATCGATTTGCCCAAAAATGTCAACCAATTTGGTAGATGTTCAAAAAGCGGTTTTAAATAACCCGAAGGTAATGTTGCTTTCTCATACTGTTTTTCCTGAAGTTGACAGTGTTTCTGTTTTAAAAGCTTATGCCATAAAATACGGCGTTGTAGACAGCAAATGGAATTTGGTGACGGGCGATAAAAAAGAAATCTACACCATGGCCAGAAAATCGTATTTGGCTGTGAAACTTGGTAGGCCAGATCAGCTTTATGATATGGTACATACAGAGAATTTTGTTTTGGTTGATCAAAAGCGCCGCGTTAGAGGTTTTTATGACGGAACAAACAAAGAAGATGTAAAACGTCTTTTAGAAGACATCGAATTCCTCTCTCAAGAGTAAAATCCTTTATTTTTAGAAACATTTAGCATTTGTGGAAGTGTTAAATGCCTTGAAATAAAGAATAATTGCCTACTTTTGCAATCTAAATTCAATCTAAATAAGCTTGCAAAATACAATACACACTCTGAAAAAAGGCGAAAAAGCCATTATCAAAGATTTTGATATCGATCTTATTCCACTTAAATTATTAGAAATGGGTTGCCTTCCTGGCAGTTTAGTTGAATTGTTGCAGGTTGCTCCTTTTGGCGATCCTTTATATTTAGATATAAATGGTTCTCATGTTGCCATTCGTATTGAAACAGCTCGTGAAATTGAAGTTGAACTTATCAAAACCAATTTGTAATGAGTGTTCAGAATATTAATGTTGCCCTTATTGGAAATCCAAATACTGGAAAAACTTCTGTCTTCAATCAATTAACAGGTCTTAATCAGCAAGTTGGAAATTATCCTGGAATTACGGTTGAGAAAAAAATGGGTTTCTGCAAGCTGCCTAATAATATAAAAGCCAATATTCTAGATTTACCCGGAACTTATAGTTTGAACGCAAGTTCGATGGACGAAAGTGTGGTAATCGAACTTTTACTAAATAAAAACGACAAATTATATCCAGACGTTGCAGTAGTTGTAACAGATGTCGAAAATCTGAAAAGAAACTTACTGATCTATACCCAAATAAAAGATCTTGAAATTCCGACGATTTTGGTCATTAACATGTCTGATCGTATGGAACGCAAAGGAATTTCTTTAGACATTCCGTATTTAGAAGAAAAACTAAAAACAAAAATTGCATTAGTAAGTTCTCGCAAAGGCCTAGGAATTGAAGAATTAAAAGAACTAATTGTTTCTTATAAAACCATTCCGCACGAACCTTGTTTAAATGCTTCAGTAATTGATCCTGACTATTTCGAAAAATTACAAAAAGCATTTCCAAACCAATTAATGTACAAATTGTGGCTGGTAATTACCCAAGATGTTAATTTCTTGAATTTAGATCGAAATGAAATCAGAGGTACCTTTACCAAATCGCATTCCGAATTAAAGCGTTTACAGCAGAAAGAAACCATCAAAAGATATCAATTCATTAATGATGTTTTAAAAGAAGGTTTAAAGATTGATGCTTCGATGGCAAAAGATATTCGAGCAAAATTGGATCGTGTTTTAACGCACAAAGTTTGGGGTTACTTTATTTTCTTTGCCATTTTATTTTTGATTTTCCAATCTATTTTCAGCTGGTCAACAATTCCTATGGATTTCATTGACAGCACTTTTGCCTCATTAAGCAGCTGGGTTGCGGCAGAACTTCCAAGCGGTATTTTAACCGATTTACTTTCGCAGGGAATTATTCCAGGAATAGGCGGAGTTATTATTTTCATTCCGCAAATTGCTTTCTTGTTTTTATTTATTTCGATTTTAGAAGAAAGCGGCTATATGAGTCGTGTCGTGTTCTTGATGGATAAAATCATGCGTAAGTTCGGACTTTCAGGAAAAAGCGTTGTGCCTCTTATTTCAGGAACTGCTTGTGCAATTCCGGCAATTATGGCGACTAGAAATATTGAGAATTGGAAAGAACGCCTTATTACGATCTTAGTAACGCCATTCACGACTTGTTCGGCAAGATTACCTGTTTATGCCATTATTATTTCGCTTGTAATTCCGAGCAAACGTATTTTTGGAGTTTTAAATCTTCAGGGATTAACACTTATGGCGCTTTATGTTCTCGGATTCTTTACAGCAATTTTATCGGCTTATATTTTAAATAAAGTTTTAAAACTGGAATCTAAAACGTATTTCGTTGTTGAAATGCCAAGTTATAAAATGCCCCTTTTCAAAAATGTCGGAATCAACGTTGTAGAAAAAACAAAAGCATTTATTGTTGGCGCAGGTAAAATCATCCTCGCAATATCGGTTATCTTATGGTTTTTAGCTTCTTACGGACCCGGAAAAGAATTCAACGAAGCAGAAACTATCGTAAAAGAAAGATTTGCCAATACAACTTTGGATGAAACCCAATTTGAAAATGAAGTTAATTCTCAAAAACTAGAGAATTCATATATCGGATTAATGGGAAGAGCAATCGAACCAGCGATTCAACCTTTAGGTTACGATTGGAAAATCGGAATTGCCTTAATCAGTTCATTTGCAGCACGTGAAGTTTTCGTAGGAACTCTTGCAACTATTTACAGCGTTGGAGATACTGATAACGAATCGACCATAAAAAGCAAAATGCAGGCAGAAGTTCGTCCAGATACAGGAAAGAAAGTATTTGACTTTGCAACAGGAATATCTTTACTGCTATTTTATGCTTTTGCAATGCAATGCGCCAGTACATTGGCAATTACCAAAAAAGAAACCAATTCATGGAAATGGCCTGCAATGCAGTTGGTCTTCATGAGTGGTCTCGCTTATATTACCGCGTTAATTGCGTATCAACTTTTAAAATAAAAAGTCATGTTTCAAGAAATAATAGCCTTTGCCATCTTAGGAATTGCAGTTGCTTTTTTGATTAAAAAGTTTTTCTTTAAATCGAAAAAGAAAAAAGACTGTGGCAACGGAACTGATTGCGGATGTTCTTAATTTTAAAGTTCTAAGACGCTAAGATTCTAAGGCACTAAAACTAAATACTAAAAGCTTCAAATAGATTTAATTTCTATTTGAAGCTTTTTTATGAGTAAAAATGTCTTATTATGTTGTTTTTAAAACCTAAACTAGCCAATTCATACAATTTCTAAGATTAGTTTTGACTTCTAAAATTTATCAAAGATGACACCAGAAGATAAAATGGAAATAATTCGAGATAACAGAGTTGCTCGATTACTGTGGTTTACAATAGGTTTTTTCTGTGCAACAATTATTACTTATTTGATAATGAAACATTACCATTAGTTTTTTCCCTGCTGATTTAATTATAATTTTATCACATTAAAACAGTAGAAAAAAAACTTTTAAAATGAATCTAAAAACCCCTTTACTTTTCTTTCTATTTCTATGTTTAACGCAAATTGGAATTGGTCAGACCAAAACAATTGCAAAACAGAATGGTATTACGACATTTAAAACTTCAGATAATGTTCCTTTATTTCTGAAAGTCTCAGGAAAAGGTGAAGTCTGCATTTTTATTCATGGCGGTCCTGGCGCATGGAGTAAATCTTTTGAAGAATTTGGAGGAAATGTGCTGGAAGATAACCTAACTATGTGTTATTTTGACCAGAGAGGTTGTGGCCGATCTGGATCTCCAGTAGACAATAATTACAGCATGGACAGAATGATTGATGATATTGAAGAAATTCGAACTCATCTTAAAACAGATAAAGTATTTGTAATCGGACATTCTTTCGGAGGAATTTTGGCTACTAAATATGCCGAGAAATATCCGCAACACGTAAAAGGTTTAATTCTATTGAATTCTACACTTGACATTAATGACTCGCTTCTGAATCAAATTGCTTTTATGGGCAAAACTCTTGGCGAAGATTTCTCTGTAAAAAGCAAAGAATCAATTTTAAACACTTTTTTTGAGGCTAAAACAAAAATCAAAAAAGCCGATTTAGATTATAAAATGCTGTCTGATAATAGAGCAAATGTCGAGAAACTAGATAGTATTGATAATAGCGAAAAAAGAAATTCTTCGTTTGCGCAACACGCACTGAGCGGTCCGTTGTATTTTAGTGATTTTACAAAAGAAACCGTTTCGATAAAAGTTCCAACTCTAATAATCTCAGGAACCAAAGACAATAACATTGGACCGGAACATTACAAACTATTTAAATTCCCAAACCAAGAAGTTAAGATTATCAAGGGCGGACATATTTTGTATTACGAACAAAATAAAGAGTTTAAGGATACTGTAGAGGCTTTTGTTCGTGGTAGAAAGTAAAAATAAATGAAGCAAGAACAAAGACTTAGGCTAATGAGTAAAGACTTTACCTCTGACTTTGACTGAGACAGAAAATTGTGATTAAAAAATGTCTTATTATAATGGTTTAAAAGCCTTTTAAGGCACAACCATACCTTGAGTAAAATTATTTTTGCATTATTAAAAATACATTTAAAATGACAAGGTTTGAAAAAAGGGAAATGATTAGAAATATCAATATAACTAGGATATTATGGTTTTCAATTGGATTTTTATGCGCTTTTGTAATAATGTGCTTTTTAAAATCCCATTCTAATCCTGTATAAATTATCTCAAAATAAAAAACAGCTCTAATCTAGGGCTGTTTTTATGTTTACAGTTTGAATGAAATTTCTACTTCAATCCTTCCCACTCTGCATAAAATTGAGCAAGAAAAGTTTCCATAAAGCGATGCCTTTCAGTGGCGATTTCTTTTCCTTTTTTGGTATTCATTTTATCTTTTAGCAACAGAAGCTTTTCGTAGAAATGATTAATGGTTGGAGCATTGTTCTTTTTATATTCCTCTTTTGTCATGTTGGTGACAGGGGCAATTTCTGGATTATATAAAGCTCTGTTCTTAAATCCGCCGTAATTAAAAGCTCTTGCTACCCCAATGGCACCAATTGCATCTAAACGATCGGCATCTTGAACAACATCCAATTCGACAGAAGAGAATTTCTTTTCAAAATTTCCGCCTTTATAAGAGATATTTTCAATTATATTAACAACATGGGCAATTATCTCCTCCGAAACATTTTGAGCTTCTAAAAACGCCCTTGCTATTTTTGGCCCGATTGTTTCATCTCCGTTATGAAATTTACTATCGGCAATATCGTGCAATAAAGCCCCCAATTGTACCACTGTAAGATCACACTCTGTTTCTTTTGCAATTAAAATTGCATTCTTATAAACTCGCTCAATATGAAACCAATCATGTCCGCCTTCGGCATCGTTTAGTTTTTCTTTAACAAAAGCAATGGTTTTAATAATCAATTGTGAATCGCTCATACAGAAGTTTTTACGGTTTATAAAAAATGTTGATTGCTAAAGATCCTAAATCTTTAACAATCAACAAATATGTTTTAAAGCAACAATGTTGCTTTTTTTTTAAATTCCAAATTCCAATCAAAAATCTGAAATCTACATTCTAAAATCTAAATTTAAAGTCTCGCAGGTTCAACCCATTTGAAAATATGCGATTCTTGTGGAATAACAATTCTTTCAGAGATTTTGGCCATACGACCTGGCAATTTCATTAAGTAATCACGAGCTTTTTCTGCTTCATCAGTCAAATTAGAAATCTTATCTATCTCCCATTTGTTGATTAGCTTTTGCATGATTTCAACATAATCGTTTGCAGTGTAAACTCCAATACGTTGCGCTGAATCAGAAAACTGCTCAAAAGCAGTGCTGATTTTTTGGCCAGATTCTCTCAAGAAGTGAGCCGGCATAACGATTTTCTGCTTCATCATGTATTGAAACGCCAACATCATTTCGCTTGGATCAACTTGAAAAATTCTAGTAACAAATTCGCTATAGGCATGGTGGTGACGCATTTCATCACCAGCAATCATTTTACACATTTTAGACAATTTGTTATCGCCAAATTTCTTAGCTATCTGAGCTACTCTATTGTGCGAAACATAAGTTGCTAATTCCTGAAAACTAGTGTATACAAAGTTTTTGTATGGGTCAGTTCCAGTTCCAATATCAAAACCGTCGTTGATCAAATGCTGTGTTGTCATTTCGATTTCACGCATGTTTACACGACCAGACAAATACAAGTATTTATTTAAAAGATCTCCATGACGGTTTTCTTCACCAGTCCATTGTTTTACCCACTTAGCCCAACCGTTTCCTTGATTTCCTTCTTGCTGATCTATTCCTTCTACATCCATCAACCATGACTCGTATGTAGGTAAGGCTTCCTCAGTGATGGTATCACCAACAAGCGTAACCCAGAAATCGTATGGAAGTTCTTTTGCAATCTCACGTAATTCTTTTACCTCTTCAAAGAAGTTTTCTCCTTGAGAATCTGGTAAGAAATCCGACGGCTGCCAAATTTTTTCCACTGGAATTAAATACTGTTCAACGAAGCTATCCACGTTTTTTTCCAAAAACTGCATTACTTCTAATCTAATGTTTTTTATAGACATTACTTATTATAGATTTGAGTTGTACGTTTTAGCTCGGACTAAAACTTAAACCTGTTTATATTCATTTATTCCTTTTTTAACTGCTTTTTCAGTAATCTCCATCAGCTCTTCAAACTTGTAATCTTTAACAGCCAAAGCTTTATGAGCTGTAAACTTCAGATGATTTCCTAAACCAACAGGAAAAAAACCAAATTTCACCATTTTCCAAGAATTATTGATGCTTACCGGCACAACATATGCAGATGGTGCATATTTGCATAAAATTTTTAAACCGCTTTGCGCAAATTCTTTTGGTACTCCTGTCTTACTTCTTGTTCCTTCTGGAAAGATTACGGCAGATCTTGTATTTTTTTCGATATATTCAGACAAGCCTTTGATAACTGGTATCGCTTGTTTAGGGTCTTTACGGTCAATTAAGACAGATCCTCCGTATTTCAAATTAAAAGAAACACTCGGAATTCCGCTGCCTAACTCCTTCTTACTTACAAATTTACAATGAAAACGTCTAAAGTACCAAATCATTGCCACGATATCGTACATACTTTGATGATTGGCAACAAAAATAATCGGAACTCCTTGCGGAATAGTCTCTCGATTTTCGATTGTATACCTTGTTCCAACAAGATTGGTACATTTTAAAAGGCAGAAATTTAAATAATCAACACTTTTCTTGTGAGCCTGGTAACCAAAAACATTTAAACAAATCCACTGAATTGGATGAAAAACAGCCAAACATAAACCAAATAATAAATAGTAAATTACCGATATTGGATAAGATATAATTTTTTCCATGCTTCAAAAATTAATGCGCAAAAGTAGTAAATATATTTTTAGACTTATTAAAATTGAAAACAATAACCGTTTTTCTGGTTTAATTGTACCTTTGCACTAGAATTTGCAAATTTTTTCTGAATTAAATGAACTTTACTTACCCTAAAAACGAACGTTTAAAAAGCAAAACGACAATTGGTTTACTGTTTTCTGAAGGAAAATCGGTGTCCAAATATCCGCTTCGTTTAGTTTACCGTCAAGCGGAAGCAAATTCTGAAGAACAAACCAAGATTGGCGTTTCGGTTTCTAAGAAATATTTCAAGAAAGCTGTTGATCGAAATTACTTTAAAAGAGTTCTGAGAGAAACCTATCGTTTGAACAAACATTTGCTTTTAGATAACTTGGATCAGCCGTATTCAATCATGCTTTTTTATCAAACCAAAGATCGTTTGACTTATGAGGAAATCAATACTAAAATGATTCAATTGTTTGAGAAATTTTCTGCTCAAATCAACAAACCTCAAGATTCTGATACGAAAACTGAAGCTTAGATTTCAAAACGTAAGATTATTATTCAAATTAGACAAAAAAATCGTAGTTTTAGCTCTAAATTGAAATTTTATGCGTCAACTTTTCTTTTTAGTTGTTTTGGTTTTGGTTCTTTCTGGATGTAATAAATCTTACGAACCAGATTCTAAAGATATCGAAATTACTGCGGTAAAACTGCCTCCAAAGGCAGAAGACGAAGCGGTTGCTTATGATAAAAGTTCAGATCCGGCAGCACCATCAGTTCCAAAAGTCAAAGAAGAAATTGAACAAAAAATCATAAAGCAAGCGAGTTTGCGATTTGAAACTGATAATCTTGACGCCACTTTCAATCAAATTAAAAAAACTATTACTGCTAATAATGGAACTGTTTTTAATGATAATGAAGGGAAAAATTATGATGATATCAGCAGAGTTTTAGTTATTAAAGTTCCGAGCCAAAATTTTGACCGTTTTATTGATGAAGTTTCAAAAGGTGTTTCTTATTTTGATGAAAAGCAAATATCTGCAAAAGACGTTACAGAACAATTTATTGATTTAACTTCAAGACTAAAAACGAAGAAAAAACTCGAAGAACGCTATCTTGAAATTTTGAAGAAAGCGAACAAAGTAAGTGAGATTTTAGAAATTGAACAACAAATTTCAGCCATTCGAGAAGAAATCGAAGCCAAAGAAGGCCAACTAAAATATCTGGAAAGTCGCGTTTCTCAAAGTACAATTACTATTGTATTTTATAAAACTGTAGCCGAAAAAGAAGGTGTCAAAATATCATATGGTTCAAAACTATGGACGGCTGTTAAATCTGGATTTTTCAGTTTATCCGATTTTTTAATTTCGTTAATTAGTGTTTGGCCGTTTATCATTATATTTTTTGTATTAGCCTATTTTATTAGAAGAAGATTTAAAAGAAGAAAAAAAGAATAATCATGTATCCGTATTTCAAAAAGAAATTTATTAT
>RCUK01001013.1_pt1 | contig 19691 bp, 13 predicted proteins | sample 2166381 | NCBI WGS metagenome assembly RCUK01 (sample SAMN09932809, study PRJNA488358) | compost metagenome | isolation source: compost soil in an enriched community | place: Germany: Experimental Botanical Garden | reverse complement strand
CTTAGATGCTGCTCCAAAAGTTATTTCCTCACATATTGCTGAAGCTATTCAGTATAGAAGTTTAGATCGTGATGGGTGGTTGGGATAGTGTTATTAGGCAGATTCCGATCGTGCTTTTTGATTTTTTGGAAAATTTGAAAGAAACAAAAAACGTCTATTTTAGCCCCGATTGCAGTGGAAATCCTCCCGATTTTTCTTCGGGAGATTGCAACGTAAAGCGGGAGGTATCTTCAAAAGAAACGAAAATCTTCTGCTCCTAAAAAACAATAAAACTCAGCTTCTTAGATGATTTTAGCCATTATCTATTAGAACGTCTGTCATTATTTTGATTGGGACGTCTTGGGCCAAAACTATTAGTATTACTTCTTTTTGTAGTATCAGTTTTTGGTTTCTTAGGGGTTGAATTGCGTTGTTGTCTTCCTTGTCCTTGCTTGATAGGTTCGGTTGATGCGTTAGGATCGGGCTCAAAACCTTTTATGTTTTCTTTAGGCAATTTCAGGCCAACCAATTTCTCGATATCGCGTAAAAAAACGGTTTCATCCGGACTAAATAAAGAAATGGCTTCTCCACTTGCTCCGGCTCTGCCTGTTCGACCAATTCGGTGAACGTAATCTTCGGGAATATTGGGTAATTCAAAATTAATTACATGCGGTAACAGCGGGATATCCAAACCTCGGGCCGCAATATCTGTAGCGACCAAAGCGGTTATACTTCCGTTTTTGAAACCAGCAAGTGCTTTGGTTCTTGCGCCCTGACCTTTATTGCCATGAATAGCTGCTGCTTTGATACCAGAACTAATCATGCTTTCAGTCAGTTTGTTGGCGCCCTGTTTGGTTCGGGTAAATACCAAAATCTGTTTCCAGTTGCCTTCGGTAATCAATTTAATGATCAATTCTGTTTTTTTCTCTTTTGCAACAGGATATATTTTTTGTACAATAGCATCAACAGTTGTGTTTTCGGGAGTGGCTTCAACTTGAATTGGATGGTGTAAAATACCCATTGCCAATTTCTTAATGTCTTTTGAAAAAGTTGCCGAAAATAGTAAGTTTTGTCTTTTTGGAGGCAATACTTTCATGACGCGTTCAATGTCTTTTAAAAAACCCATGTCCAGCATTCGGTCTGCTTCATCCAAAACCAAAATTTCTACTTTTGAAAGTGAAATTAAACCTTGATTTTGCAAATCGATTAATCGACCAGGAGTTGCAACAAGAATATCAACCCCTTGGCGCAATTGACTTACTTGTGGGTTTTGGTTTACGCCACCAAAAATTACTGTACTGCGTAAATCTAAAAATGTACTGTATTCTTTTATATTGGCCAATATTTGTGCCGCCAGTTCTCTTGTTGGAGTTAAAATTAACGCACGAATGGGTCTGTGTCTTAAGTGTTGTCCTTGTGATAATAATTGCAATATTGGAAGAGTGAAACCTGCTGTTTTTCCTGTTCCTGTTTGTGCCGATGCTAATACATCTTTACCTTCTAAAATTGGCGGAATTGCTTTTTGTTGAATTGGGGAAGGGGTTGTGTATCCTTTTTTACTGATGGCTTTTAGTAAAGCATCAGATAGGCCTAATGAATTGAATGACATAAATTGTGATTACGAAGTAAACCCTATTATTTAGTTTACTCCTTTAAGTTGGCGCAAAGGTACTGCTAATTTTTTCGATCTGCCTTTGATTGCTTTACTTGTTTGCTCGTTGGGTAAAACTTTTTTAACAACATAGAAACATAGAAAATTTTAATAATTTAAAGAGTTTGATAGACGTTTTTCTTTTCACATAGCCGATCTATGAGAAAAATAGTGCTGTTTTCTAACTGTTCTTTAGTGATAATTATATATCTATGTCTCTGTGGTTAAATTTTTTAATTCATTTGAATTTCACCCAACGGGTTTACCTGTTTACTTAAAGATAGATAGTATGTTGTTTTAATCCGTTACAAACTCACATATTGCAGAAGCTATTGAGTACCGAAGTTTGTACCATGACGGATGGTTGGAGTAATCTTAGCTTTGAAAAATAAGTAAAAAAAGTCAGGATTACTTCCCGACTTTTTAGCAATAGATTGTATGAATTAATCAATTTCGGCAAAAGTATTTCCTTGATTAATGTCTCCTGTTTTGTATCCTTTCATGAACCAGTATTTACGCTGTTCTGATGTGCCATGTGTAAAGGATTCCGGAACAATATGCCCTTGAATTTTTGATTGTATGGCATCATCACCCACGGCATGCGCCGCACTTAAAGCCTCGTCGATATCACCTTCATCTAGAATATCATTCATTTTTTGATTGTAATGTGTCCAAACTCCAGCATAAAAATCAGCTTGTAGTTCTAAGGCCACAGATAATTTATTGGCTTCGGTTTGACTTTTCCCCTCTTGCATCTGTCTCATTTTATTGGATGTTCCTAGTAAAGTTTGTACATGGTGTCCTATTTCGTGGGCAATTACATAAGCTGTAGCAAAATCTCCTCCTTTTGCACCAAATCTGGTTTTTAGCTCTTCAAAAAATGCTAAGTCCATATATACTTTTTGATCGCCCGGACAATAAAAAGGTCCTGATGCAGATGAAGCCATTCCGCATGCGGTTTCTACTCTGCCACTAAACAATACCAGTCTGGGATTTTCAAACTGCATATTGTTTTCTTGAAATATTTTTCCCCAAACATCCTCATTATCCGCTAAAACAGTTTTAATAAATTGCTGTTCTTCCAGTTCTTTAGTTGTTAATTGCCTTTGTTCGGTAGGAGCGCCTTGTCCTTGATTCATTTGTTCCAATATTGGAGTAAGCATTTGGGCATTTTCGCCTCCAAATAGATTCAATAACAAAATGATTATACCTATAATTCCACCACCCACAATGGTTTTTCCTCCTGATGACATTCCTCTACGGTCTTCTACATTGTCGCTTTGACGTCTTCCAATCCATTTCATATATTTTATTTTTATAGTTATTTTCTAAAATACGATTAAGTGATATCACTTATAAATAAATATAAGCCATTCTACATGATGACCTCAGAAAAAGGAATAATTACTGACTTGTCCATTTTAAAATAGTTTTTTCAATGACACCTTCCATAATTGGTTTTGAAATGTAGTCATTCATTCCCGCATTTCTACATTTTTCCTTCTCTTCTTTCTCAGCGCCAGCGGTTATTGCAATAATAGGTACATCTTTGCCTGATTTCAAATTTCTTATGGCTTTTGTAGCTTCATAACCATTCATAAATGGCATTTGAATATCCATAAAAATAATATCCGGATGGATCGTTTCAAATTGACTTACAGCCTCATTACCGTTCTGAACTTCATAAATAACGGACTCTGAAAACAAATTTTTAATGATAGTTTTGAGTAATAGCATATTGATTTTATTATCTTCAGCTATCAGTATTTTTAATTTCTTATGTGAATTATTCACCTCAAAATCTATTGTTTCAGTATCATCAACGATACTTTCTAATTTCTTTAATTTCTGTGAAGGGGTATTACTTGTTTTTAAATCTAAATCAAAGTAAAATGTACTTCCAAGGTTGACACTGCTTTCAAGCTGTAAACCACTATTCATTAGGCCTAATAATTTGTTTGAAATGGTGAGACCCAATCCTGTTCCTCCAAACTTCCTTGTTGTTGAAGTGTCTTCTTGTGAAAAAGCCTGAAAAATTTTCTTTTTGTTTTTTTCTAATATTCCAATGCCGGAGTCTACAACTGCGAAACGAATAACTGTTTCAGATTCACTAATTTGGTCAATAACGGAGACTTCCAATTTGATGGATCCTTTTTCAGTAAATTTAACCGCATTGGCCAAAAGATTTATTAGGATTTGTTTTAAACGAACAATATCAACCCATAAATATTTGGGCACTTCTGGTGCAATTTTAAGTTCAAGACGCAGTTTTTTCTGATTGGATTCATATAGAATCAGATCAATAATTTGGCTTAATATGTCATCAATCTCATGTTCTTCAACAAACAGTTCTAATTTACCGGCTTCAATTTTTGAAAAGTCAAGAATGTCATTTACAATATCCATTAATGAATTTGCCGATTGATTAACGGTAGTCATATATTTTTCCTGGGTTCTTCCAAGATTTGTTTTCATTAGCAAATCAGTAAAACCTATTATACCGTTTAGCGGAGTTCTGATTTCATGACTCATGTTGGCTAGAAATTCAGATTTTGCTTTATTTGCCGCTTCGGCTAATTCTTTTGCTTTTATTGCCTCCTCGGTTTCTTTTTGGTGGGTGATATCAAAGTAAATTCCACCAACATAATCAATAACTCCATTTTTTTTAATTGCATCTCCAAATTCCTCAATCCAAATGTATTCCCCTGATTTTTTCTTTATTCTATAAATGGAATGGAGCGGTTTGGTGTTTAATATGTCACGGGTCTGACTTTCTATAACCTTATCTTTATCATCAGGATGTATTAACGATAGAAAAGATAAGCTATTATCAAGGAATTCCTTTTTTGAATAGCCCGTAAGTTTTTCAATCTCGTCGTTCAAAAATACTTTTGACGAATGTTCATCAAATTTTGATAGATAAACTGTTCCCGGGATATTATTGGCAATTAATTTAAATTTTTCTTCACTTTCATATATTTTAGCTTCATTTTTATTTCTTTCTAAAGCTGATGAAATATTATTGGCCAAGGTTTGAAGAATGTAAATTTCTTCATCAGACCATTTTTTCTCAAACGAGCAGTCATCAAAACCTATAAAACCAGATAGTTCCTCTTTTATGAATAAAGGGAAAATGAGAATGGATTTTATTTCATTGTCAATTAATAACTTCTTAAAAAAAGATTTTTTAAGTTTACTTGTAATAGCTTTAAAGTGCTTTTTCTTCTTTGCTTTAGAAATAACTTCTTTTAAATTTTCGTGCGTGAAACTTTGCAATTCAGTTATTTGAAGTACGACTCCTTCTTTTGACCATTTGAATTTTTGATTGACCAAATTTGTTTCAGGATCATTTGTATAATAGTAGATATGATCTGCTTTTGTAGCCTTTCCCATTATTTGATACGTTTCAAGAAACATTTCATTGAGGCTCTTACTCAATAGAAATTTTTCAGTACACAATGCCATGGCCGAAAGGAGTTCTGTTTTGTATTCGAGCTTTTTCTCTGCTTTAGAGCGTTGGTGAGAAGTGATCGCCAATGAAATAATATCTGAAATTGTTCTTGCAAAGCTAATGTCCTCATTGTCCCAATTTCTTCTTATCAAAGTGGTTTCAAAACTTATAATTCCAGTTAATTCTCCACTAATGTGAATTGGTATATCTAATAATGATTTGATTGAATTTTCCAGAAAATATTTGGCCTTAAATTCAGAGATTTCGAATTTGTTAAAAACATCCGGGGCACTAATTAAAGGTTTGTTTTTTATCGAATTAAAATAGATGGGAAATTTATCTTTTTTCAAAACTATTTTATCAGCATAACTATCTGAATCCAATTTATAAAAATGAATACTGGAAATGGTTTCCTCTGTATATTTCCAAAAACTAATTCGATTTATATTTGCAGCTTTCGCGGTAGTTTCAAGAATAATTTTCACGACAGTATCAAGACTCGCGTAATTATTAAAATTAATGTTGGATAGTTTTTTTACTGTTTTTTCATACTTTTCAATCTTTCTTTGACGTATTTTATTTTCTACTTCAATGTTTTTTAACTTGGTTATATCTCTAGCAATACCTGAATATCCAATTACTTGACCCAAATCATTTCTACGAATAATAACTTTTTGTGAAATCCACAATTCCTTTCCATTCTTTTTTATTAACGGAAATTCAACTGTTGGAAAATCATTTTCTTTTTCCTCTAAATTTTCATAAAAGGCAATCATATTAGTGATATAATCAGGTCTGATGAATTCTGAATAATTGCGACCTATGATTTCCGACTCTTTATAACCTAATGATTTAATGGTAAAATTATTGATGAAAGTAAATTCACCATCATCATTAACTTCAAAAATGATGTCATTCGCTGACTGAATTAAATTTTTATATTGATCTTTTGCCTGAATTTGCTCTGTAACATCTTGTCCAATACCAATAACTAAATCGTCTGAAAATTTCTTATCTTTCCATTGAATGAATTTATATTCTCCATTTTTGCACTTTAATTTTCGGATATACAATTTATCGTCAGCATAATTGATATGATAATCCGGGCCAATAAATTCAGGGTCTTCCGTAAGTTTCCAAAAACCCATTCCTAGAACTTCCTCAGGTGTATATCCCAAAATTGAGGTAACGGTTTCACTACAAAAAGAAATTTCTCCCAATCTATTGCTGGCAATGGTCAGAGAATTTCCCTTATTTACAATTTCATTGGCAAATTGAAATTTGTCGGTTATGTTAACTAAAGAAATATGTCTGACATAGTTGATAATTAATGTTATTATTGAATAGTTTACTAAAACAATAATCGTTTTTAAAGGAACTAGCTCAAATAAGAATATGACAATCAGATAAGAAAAGGTAAAGCCAACTAAAATCCAATATAATTTTATGGGTCTGAAAACCGTATAGGAGAAAAAGAAGAATATTACAAAAGAGACAATAGGGATTATATCATGTGGAAATACAATAAGATTACGCGCCACCAACATGTAATACAGGACATAAATGGTAAGGAAACAAAACTTTATGTTAGTATGGAAAAAAGTGGATTTTTTACTCAAATAATAAATCAACAAAATAAATAAGCCTACAAAACTGTTTTGTACTAAAAAGCTTTGAGACCTTACTTTAAAAATTTCGAAAGTAATTTCAATTATAAAGGTTATCAGACCAATAAACAGGAGATAAAGTTGATATTCCTTATTGAGAGAATTAGCAATGGTTTTATTTTCAATAAATTGACTCTTTAGTTTCGATTCAATTCTTAAAGAGTTATAAACCAACACGATAATGAAACCTATCAATGCGACTAGCATAATCCATAATTTTGGATTATTATGTATTAAATCTATGTAGTTTAGTTTGATAGAATAGGGGGCAAAACAAAAAGATGTTATGCCTGTACATGACGATAAGAATAATATGCTATAGTACAACACCATAGAAATATCTGGCTTAGGTTTTCACAAATTTGATTTGAGGTCTTATCTTTATTTTCAAGTACTTGCAATACAATTTAAAAGAACCACAATATAATAAAAATATATGTATTGTGGTTCTTTATTTTGCTTAGTCAATATCAGAACCAATTTCTTCTATTTCGCTTTCCGTTTCTATTCCTATGATAGCACAATAAATAGCATAATGCATCGAATACATAAATGGAATGGTAAAGAATATTCCGATGCAGCATCCGATGAATCCGACCATAGAAGCTATAAATGAAACAAACAACAATAAAATCAGTATCCAAACCTGTTTTGTAACAATAGAAAAACTGGTTTGTATAGCTTCAATCGCTTTTAAATTTCCAAAAACTATCAACGGAATTGTTAAAAAGGTCAAGAAAGAGATTACTATCGAGAACAACATACCAACTATTTCGATACTGGCAAGCTCAATTAGTGTTGAAAGACCGGAACTAACAAGACCAATCAGTAGGGTAGCGGTAAAAATTTCTTTGAAGTAAGGAGCCTTATAATAGTCAAAAAATGTAGATACATTGAAGGCTACATCTTTTTCTCCACAATCAGCCATTTTAAGAAAACCGGCAGTGAAAGGACTTAATATAGCTGTTACTAACACCCCAATAATCACATAAAGTACAATAAAAATTCCGGAAAGATTTTCAAGTTTTACACTCTCAAAAAAAGTTTTGTCTAAAGCTGCCACTCCAAAAATTGAAGCAATTATTCCAAATGCTAAAACGCCAATTATAACTGAAAAGACAAACAATACTAATCCGGCATAAACAGCTATTTTTTTATAATTTTCGAAAGCATGGTTAAAAACATCTCCAAAATCCAGTTGATAACCATGATTCTTAATTTCTTCAATTCTTTCTCTAGTTTGTTTCATAAGGTGATTTAGTGTTAATTATTAAGGTAAATTTAGGTTTATATTTTGAAATAGATTTCTTCAAACGGAACTCTGAAACGTTCTCCATAAACGCCATTGTCTTCTCGAATCCCGCATCCGATAATCATGTTTATTTCTGATGACATTGGTAAATCAATTATTTTTTTTATTCTCAAGGAATCAAATCCTTCCATGGGGCAGGTGTCATAGCCAATAGCAGCCATGCTGATCATAAAATTTTCAGAGGCAAGACCAGCGCTCTTGTGTGCAACAATTCGCATATCACTGACTCTGGATTCTCTATAAATGGGTCTGAAAATTCCAATAATTTGGAACGCAATATATTTGATCATCCCTAATATTCCCAAAAAATCAATATAGAGTGAAGGAACAATTTTTTGATAATAATTAAGGGCAAATTTTTCTCTTTTAGAATATTCTGATTCCGGTTTATTACCAAACTGGGATTTTAAATGGTCGATGTTAGATTGTAGTCTTTTTTTCCACAAATCCTTTCGTGCTGCCACTACAACAATTTGTTGGGCTGTTTTAGCTGCATTTTGATTAAAACTGGCCGCTGCGATTTGTTGAATAGTTTCTGGGGAAACAATATGGTAAAATTCCCAAAGTTGCATATTGCTGCTGGTTGGAGCCAAAGCCGCCAATTGAATACATTCTTTAACTTTTTGTTCATCAATGGCTTCACTCTTAAAAACCCTTACAGAACGTCGGTAGTGAATGGCTTCACTTACTGACTTTTCGTTGATTACAGCCATTTTAATATTTTCTTAATTGTTTTTAATTTGTCATTGTATGGAGCATAACGCATTGGTAGATCCAGCCAATTGGCTTTTTTTACAATCGCTTTTTTATGTGAAAAAACATCAAAACTTAAACTCCCGTGAACAGCACCAATACCACTGTGTCCCACACCTCCAAAAGGCAATCTTTTGTTCGCAAAATGGATTAAGGTATCATTGATGCAACCGCCTCCAAAAGAATAATCGGAAATGATTTTTTTATAAAACGCTTTGTTTTCACTGAAAATATAAAGCGCTAAAGGTTTTTCATATCTGGAAATGACTTTACTTATTTCAGATTCATTCTCATAAGTAAGTATCGGCAATATTGGACCGAAGATTTCCTCCTGCATAATTAAGCTGTCAACATTAGATTCTTCGATAAGAGTAGGGGAAATATATCGATTCTCAATATCAGATTGTCCTCCAAAAATCACTTTGTTTTCATCTATCATATTGACTAAGCGCAACCAGTTTTTAGCATTAATAATTCTGGCAAAATCAGGGGATAATGCAGGATTTTCCCCATACGCTTTGGTAATTTCCAATTTCATATAATCTACAAAATGATTTTTCATGTCTTTCTGTATTAAGATATAATCAGGGGCAATACAAGTTTGTCCGGCATTTATAAATTTTCCCCAAACGATTCTTTTTGCCCCTAGTTTTAAATTGGCTGTTTCATCTATAATACAGGGGTTTTTTCCACCAAGTTCTAATGTCACCGGTGTTAAGTTTTCTGCAGCCGCCTTGGCAACTATTTTCCCTACAAAAACACTACCGGTAAAAAAGATATAATCCCACCGTTGTGAAAGTAGTTTTTTTGAAACGTCAAGACCGCCTTCAATCACTTCTACATGACTGGTGTCAAATGTTTTTCCAATTATTTTTGTGATGATCTCAGATGTTTTTGGAGTAAGTTCAGAGGGTTTCAAAACCACTTGATTTCCCGCTGCTACAGCAGAAATTAATGGACAAACAGCTAACTGGAAAGGATAATTCCATGGTGCAATAATTAATACTTTGCCATACGGTTCTTTATAAATATAATCTTTAGATGGGAAATTAAGTATCGATGGGATTACTCTCCTTGGTTTAGCCCAATTATGAAGATTTTTTATAGTATCTTTTAATTCTGTAATAACATAATTGGTTTCAGTAAGAACAGCCTCAAAGGCAGGTTTATTGAAGTCGTCATGTAAAGCTTGAATTATTTCATTTTCATGAATGAGAATGGTATTCAGTAGCTTTATTAAGACTTCTTTTCTGTATTTGACATTTGTTTTATAATCCATCTTAAAAATCAGCTCGTTTATACTATGCAAGTTAATTTTTAAAATTTAAATATAGGCTATTCATTCATAAAAAATCACACAGCATTCCAAACTACTTCATTGGGAGTAGGAGCAACAATTGTTATGGTTTCTTTGGAAACAGGATGGACAAAAACTAGTTTTCTGGCATGTAAATGAATACCACCATCAGGATTGCTTCGGTCAAAACCATATTTTAAATCCCCTTTTATCGGTGAACCAATAGCCGAAAGCTGAGCTCGAATTTGATGATGTCTACCGGTGTGAAGGTGAATTTCTAAAGCAAAATAATTATTCAGTTCCTTTATGATTTTATAATCTAAACTGGCTACTTTACTATCAGGAACTTCTTTTAAATGTGCTTTTGAAGTATTGTTTTTTTCATTTCTTTTCAAAAAATGAACGAGTTTATCTTCTGTTTTTGGTGGTTTGTTTTTTACAATTGCCCAGTATGTTTTTTGGGTTTCACGATTACTGAACAATTCGTTCATACGTGTCAATGCTTTACTGGTGCGGGCAAAAACAACAATTCCGGTAGTGGGTCTGTCCAATCGGTGTACAACGCCAAGGAATACTTCACCCGGTTTATTGTATTTTTCTTTGATGTATTCCTTGACAACCTCACTCAAAGGTTTGTCCCCGGTTTTATCCCCTTGCACAATATCTCCTACACGTTTATTAACCACAATAAGGTGATTGTCTTCGTGAAGAATCTGTAAATTATCTTTTGTAGAAATTATTTTATTGGACAAGGGAAAACGGTTTGATTTTATCTTAAACTGAACACAGAGACTGAATAACTAATACTGCTCACTTGCATTAGGAAAATCGCTTGATTTTACATCTTCAACATACTGACTGATGGCTTTTGTCATTCCTTCATATAAGTTCATATAACGACGTAAAAAACGCGGACTGAACTCATTGTTCATTCCCAGCATATCGTGAATCACAAGTACTTGTCCGTCAACACCGCCGCCGGCACCAATCCCAATAACTGGAATCGAAATACTTTTGGCTACTTTTTCGGCTAAATGAGCAGGGATTTTTTCTAAAACAAGTGCAAAACAACCTAATTTTTCAAGTAATTTAGCATCTTCCATCAATTTTTCTGCTTCTGCATCTTCTTTAGCACGAACAGTATAAGTTCCGAATTTATAGATTGATTGAGGTGTTAAACCCAAATGTCCCATAACAGGAATTCCGGCATTCAATATTTTTTTGATAGATTCTTTTATTTCTTTTCCACCTTCAAGTTTTACCGCATGTCCGCCGCTTTCTTTCATAATTCGGATAGCAGAACGCAAAGCTTCTTTTGGGTCTGATTGATAGCTACCAAAAGGCAAATCAACTACAACTAATGCTCTTTCTGTTCCTCGAACAACAGACGAAGCGTGATAAATCATTTGGTCTAAAGTAATTGGCAAAGTTGTTTCATGTCCGGCCATTACATTTGAAGCTGAATCACCCACTAGTATAACATCGATCCCGGCAGTATCAACAATTTTAGCCATGGTAAAATCATAAGCGGTAAGCATGGAGATTTTTTCACCATTGGCTTTCATTTCAATTAAGGATTTTGTCGTTATCCTTTTGTAATCTTTTTTTGAGACAGACATAGCTATTTTTTTGAGGTTGTAAAGGTAATAAAATGTATATTTTTAACTCTAAAATGTAATGTTAATATTATTTTTGGTACAAATTAATCTTAATCATGTTTATGAAAAATATTTCATTAATTGTTTTATTGTTGTTAACTACTTATTCCCAAGCTCAGAACCAAGAAATTAAAAAAGTGGTTGAAACTTTTTTTGATGGTTTTCATGCAAAGGATTCTGCTAAAATTAAATCGGTTTGTGATCCAAAAATGATTTTGCAATCTATATCTGAAAGTTCGAAAGGCAATGTCCTTTCCAATGAAACCGCAAATCAGTTTTATAAATCAATTGCTTCCATTTCAGCAGACTTAATTTTCCATGAAAAAATAATTGATTATACTATTCAGATAGATGGTTCTATGGCGCATGCCTGGACACCTTATGAATTTTATATCAATGGAAAACTAAGTCATAAAGGAGTAAATGCTTTTACTCTTTTTAAAGAAAAAGAAGATTGGAAAATCATTTATATCATTGATACCAGAAGAAAGTAGGCCAGACTTCAGATTGTGAGAATCAAATACTTTGTCCCTGTCGGAAATATTTTTCTGTTTCCTGCACATTAACAATCCGCCATATTCACGGCTATTGCCAGTCCGCCTTCTGAAGTTTCCTTATATTTATTATTCATATCCTTGGCAGTTTGCCACATGGTATCCACGACTTTGTCTAAAGGTACTTTTGCATTCTTTGGGTCGGTTTCTAATGCTAATTCGGCGGCATTAATGGCTTTTATGGCTCCCATTGTATTTCTTTCGATACACGGAATTTGAACCAGTCCACCGATAGGGTCACAAGTCAATCCCAAGTGATGTTCCATAGCAATTTCTCCTGCCATCAAAACTTGGGCTGGTGTGCCTCCCATCACTTCGCACAAAGCCCCCGCAGCCATTGCAGAAGAGACTCCTATTTCTGCCTGACAACCACCCATAGCAGCCGAAATGGTTGACCCTTTTTTGAAAATACTTCCAATCTCGCTGGCTACCATCAGGAACTGCTTAATCTCCTTTTCACCTGCCTGATGATTTTCAATCACTAAATAATACATTAAAACGGCAGGGATTACGCCGGCACTTCCATTTGTTGGCGCTGTTACCACACGTCCTAAGGCGGCATTCACTTCGTTTACCGCAAGCGCAAAACAGCTTACCCATTTTAGGATTTGACGGAATTTCACTTCGGTTAATCTGATTTGTTCTAACCAGGATTGTGGGCTGTCGTAATTGGATAATCCTATGAGATTTTGGTGCATATCAAACGCACGGCGACGCACATTTAGTCCACCCGGAAGAATCCCCTCAGAATGACAGCCGATATACATACATTCCAACATGGTATTCCAAATGCGCATCAGTTCATGATGGATTTTTTCTTCGGAACGCATCGACTTTTCATTCTCATAAACGATTTCTGAAATCTTTTTATTCTCTTTTGCGCAATAGTCCAAAAGTTCGGTAGCCTTGTCTATAGGAAAAGGAAAAGCACATTTTATGGCATTTTTTTTCTTGGCATTGCTACGTTCTTCTTTTACGACAAATCCACCACCAATAGAGTAGAAGGTAGAGGTATATTCTTTTCCGTCTGATGTGTAAGCTGTAAAAGTCAAACCATTCGCATGAAAAGGAAGGAAGTTTTTATTAAAAACAATGTCTTGAGAAAAATGAAAAGGAATTAGTTGTTCATCTCCAAGATTAATTTCATTTTTATCTTTTATGTTTTTTATAATGCTGTCAATATTTGAAACAGGAATATATTCGGGATCCTGACCGCTTAAGCCTAACATAATTGCTAAATCAGTTGCGTGACCTTTACCGGTAAGCGAAAGGGAACCATATAAATCTACTTTAACTCTGTTGATAGAGGAGAGTAGGTTTTGGTCTCGTATTTCTCCCAGAAATCGTTCTGCTGCACGCCAAGGCCCAAGAGTATGTGAACTCGATGGTCCAATACCAATTTTGAGCATATCAAAAACAGAAATACATTCTTCCATAGCTTTAAATTTCATATTACAAATATAAATGAAGAGATATGTAAAATTAGGTTTTATATCTAAAAAAATAGGAATTTGATAAAAAAATAATGAAATTTAGAATAAACATTGATTATTTTTAAGTACTTAAAAAAAATATTTTTTGACATTTATTTAATAATTGCATTAATAATTTCAATAAATTTACTTAGTATTAACTAAAAAAGTGAAAATTATGGAATCATCTGATGCTAATCATGGACCAAATAAATTCGAAAAAATAGTTGATATTCTGATACGTTTGGGAGTCTTATTCTTTTTGATTACCTGGTGTTTTGATATTTTAAATCCATTTAAATTAATTATAATTTGGGCCTTTGTTATTGCCATAGCCATTTATCCCGTTTATCTGTCTTTTGTTAAAATATTGTATGGCAAAAGGATTATAACCATTGTTTTGCTTATTGTTTTAATGCTAAGTGTTATTATAGTTCCAAGTTTTTTGGTGACAAAATCATTATTTGAAGGAGTCAATCATATTCGAGATGCTTATGAAAAAGGTGAACATCTTATCCCTCCTCCAGGTAAAAACACTGCCAATTGGCCTGTTTTTACTAAACCGATTCTAGGTGTCTGGCAATCAGCTTCGGATAATTTGCAAGAGACAGTGCTATTATATTCAAAGGAATTAACCGCTGTTGGACGATGGTTATTAGCTGCTTTTGCGGATATCGGTAAAGGTATTTTTCAATTTAATGTTTCCATTATAATTGCCGGTTTATTTTTGGCATACTCAAAATCTTTGAAGAAAGTTTCCAGACAAGTGTTTACAAAATTAGCTGGAGAAAATGGAGAGACTTACTCTTTACTAACTGCAATAACTATTCGAAATGTTGTAAAAGGATTTATGGGAGTTGCTTTGATTCAGACTACTATGGCAAGTCTCGGATTTTTTATTGCAGGCGTGCCATTTGCAGGATTATGGACAGTGATTTGCCTTGTTCTTGCTATCATTCAGGTAGGAATGGGGATTATTGTAATTCCGCTTGCAATATATATGTTTTCAATAACAGATACGACAACAGCTTCTATTTTAGCGGTTTGGTTGGGGATTACCTTAATGGCTGATAATATATTGAAACCCATTTTATTAGGAACCAATAACCCTGTGCCGATGCCAGTCGTTTTTCTGGGCGCCATTGGGGGGTTTATATATCAGGGTTTTATAGGGCTCTTTTTAGGCTCAGTTATTCTGACCATTGGATACAAATTATTTATAGCTTGGGTACATACCAAAAACCAAGTATAAATTAGAGACCAAAACATTTTTTATGGACCAAATTTTAGCTCCTTTAATTTATTGAAAAGATTAAAAGAGCTTTTTTTTGTGTCTATTCTTCAGATAAAAGTGCCCTTTTAATCTCATTTAATTCGGCAACTTTTTCATCGCTTACTTTTGGATATTCCAATCCCATTTCGTCTAAAGTGTGAATTACCGCCGAAGCAATCGCAATACGGGCATAGGCTTTGTTGTCTGCTGGAATTACATACCATGGCGAATCTTTGGTTGAAGTGTTTTTTATCAAATCTTCATAGGCATGCATGTATTCATCCCAGTGTTGACGTTCTTTTGCATCAGCAGTACTAAATTTCCAGTTTTTGTCAGCGTCGTCAATTCGTTCTATAAAGCGCTTTTTCTGTTCGTCTTTGGATACATTCAGGAAAAATTTAACAACAACGGTCCCGTTGCGGCGTAAGTATTTTTCAAAATTTTTAATATCTTCAAATCGTTCCTCCCAAATATTTTCGGTAATCAATTCTTCAGCAAGTTTTTGCGCCTTTAAAATGTGTTCATGAACGCGAACTACCAAAACTTCTTCATAATAGGAACGGTTAAAAATTCCTATTCTACCACGTTCTGGTAAATGTTTTTGGCAACGCCATAAAAAATCATGATCTAATTCTTCTGAACTTGGCGCTTTAAAAGAGGAAACTTGGCATCCTTGAGGATTCACACCTGATAAAACATGTTTAATGGCTCCATCTTTTCCCGCTGCATCCATCGCCTGGAAAACCAATAGTAAAGACCATTTGTCTTGTGCATACAAAATTTCCTGCATGGTAGCTAATGCATCAACACCTAATTCTAAGGTGTCCGCAACTAATGATTTAGTACCCTTACCCAGATCAAAGTCAATATCACTTTTATAATCTTTAAGCTGAAAACTATTTCCATCACCAACACAAAATTGCTCTGAAAATTTTTTAGCATGCTCGATACGCTCTTTAGGGCTCAGTTTTTGAAAATTTTTAAGTTTTTTTTCGGGAGATTTTATTTTTTTTGGCTTATCATTTTCTGATGACTTAGATTTTCCCATATTCAGTGCTTGTTTTGAAGTTAGTAATGAGTTCGAAAAAAAAGAAAGATTTTACTTCCCTATCAAATTTACTGAATTCGAACTTATTAATAATAAGTATTGAAAAATTTTAATTCTTGGAATCTGTTTTAAATTGTTATTTTCTGTTTAAAAAGGATAACCGATTGCCAAATTAAATATTAAATTTTCATTGCGCCACGAACCGCTGCCAAAATTAATATCATCAATAACCCATCGTTCTCCGTCCGGCAAATAGGGTTTTCGGATAGGGAAGGCGAAGTCTGTCCTGAGAATCAGAAATGATAAATCAAAACGCAAACCAACTCCGGTTCCAACAGCAATATCATTCATAAAATCTTTAGAAAATTTAGAACCGGGCTTATCAGGATCATCACTTAGCAACCAAATATTACCGGCATCTATAAAAAGTGCCCCTTTAAGTTTTCCAAATAGTTGCGCACGATACTCCGTATTGAATTCCAATTTTAAATCCCCCGATTGATCTTCTGCTATTGAATCGTTCTGCATTGCCGGATCATAATAACTCCCGGGGCCAAGAGAACGGGCACGAAAAGCCCTTATACTATTAGTCCCGCCAATAAAGAACTGTTTGATATAGGGCATTTCTTCCAAATTTCCATAGGCAAATCCAGCTCCCACAATAAGCCTGCTGGCCAGTTGGGATTCTTTCGAAAGTTTTAAAAAATGCCTGAATTCATTTTCTATTTTTACGAATTGGCTAAATGGAACACCAAAAACTTTGATGGTATCACCAGCCTTACCATTTGCACCGGTGAGCAAACCAGTAATATTTGCAGAAAAATCGACGGATATTTTATTATAGAAAGTGTTTGTCAATTTTTTCTTCATGGTATTCGAATAGGTAAACGAATAGGTAGGACCAAAGACCAATTGTTTTTCAATTACTTTCTCAAGCGAAGGATTTTGCGCCATCTGTTCTTCATACAAAGCGGTTACATTTTCTGGTCTGGCATATGTAATTTCAGTAAGGTTCAAATGATGCTCTTTTCTTTCGTTCGCTTTCCATAAATAACCAAAGGCTGTGTTGAAAGTTGCCAAAGTATACAATTGTGTCCTGTTTTGAAATTCGTATCCTAAAGTGGCTTTGGTTTTTGGCACAAAAGCGCTGGAGGATTTAATTTGAAAAGGAGCTATAATTCTAGGCCAAATCAAATTTGATTCTGTCCCCAATCGGTAAACATTATATCCTTCATTTTGTCCTGATACCTGAACTTCAAATCCCCCAAAAACTGAAACAGTAAGTAATTCTGCACCCTTAAAAGCGTTTCGGTTGCTCCAGTTTGCATTTAATTCGGTTCCGGTATAATTCGCATCATTTGTTTTGGCTAAAATTTCAAAACTGATGGATTTCTTTTTAAAAGGGGTAAGATAATAATAGGCATCTAAATAATTTCCAATGGTATCCGCTACTTTGAATTGGTTTTTTACAAATTTGAAAGTACCTAAACTAACCAATCGGCTTAGCGATAAATTATGATTGGTACGATTGTACAAATCATCTTTCTTAAAATACAATGCTCGGTCAAAAATTTTTGGCTTGAATAAATTTTCCCCACCGATTATAGTAAAATCATTGTGTTTTATTACAGAATCAGGTTTTATTACCAAGCTATCATTACTAATGGAATAATTCGGATAAATAATTATTTTATTGATTTTGTATTGTTCTTTAGACAATTTTGGAGCCTCATTTTTTACTTTTACAATAAGATCAACCTCATGATTAGCAACAGTACTATCTACTTGAATCTTTAGGTAATCCGGATTAAAATAGAAAAAACCTTTTTCTTTAAGTTTGGTGTCAATACGGACTCTTTCTTTCTTTATGATGTCAAGGCTATAATCGTCTCCTTTTTTTAAGAGACTTCTACGGCTGGTATTTCGAACTTCCCGCGAGATTTCCGAGGAATCCTCTGGGAACTTAACTGTTTTGATTTTGAATTTCTTAATAGAGCTTACATTATAATTAGCTTCAACTGTTTTACCTTTTTGGACAGAATCAACTGAAACTTGTATTTTGAAAGAACCATTGTTTTCTGCGAAATTCTGGAGAACACTTTTGTTGTATTCTAAATCAACCTGACTATACAAAACGGGAGCTTCTCCAACTTTCGTTTTAAGCCAATGGCGTATCCCTTTTTCTTTTTTTGGTGTTCCAGCAATATTATAAATAAATAACTTTGGTCTTAATCCTAAGATATCAGAGTTTGGTTTTGGACGGACTAATTTATTTAATTCTGATTTTAATTCAAGCTTTTCTTTTTTGGAAGTTTCGTTCCCTTCAATTTTTATTTTTGCACCGGTATAAAGTAATTCGCCTTCAGCCAAATACTTGGTGTTGCTGCAGGATGTGCCAAAAAACACCAAAAGAAGAAGATATTGGAACGATCTATTCATCAGATTTCTTTTTTAGTTCTTTTTCTTTCTTCTGTTTTAACTTTTCTGCTTCGCTTTTGCGAAATAATTCCTTGAATTCTTCGTAATCCAAAGTAACTATAAAAGCAATTCCGGTTTCAATCACCTCTCCTTGAAGGGCTACCTGATATTTGTTTACACGATATCCTCTTATTTTATATTTCCCGTCTTTTGTAAGTTGGTAATCCAAAAAAACGTCCGTACCGATGTATGATGATTCTTGATTGGCCTGCTCTGATCCTTGCAATCCAAAATTACTTCCCACAGTAACTTTCAATCGATCACTGAACATTTTCTTTGAAACTTCCACATTCAAATCGGTTCTGTTTTCTTGCTGACCTGAAGAATAATCTTCGGTTGCCGTTAAATCAAAATTAAGTTCTACACCACTGATTAAATCCCCTGCGAAATTATTCATTTGTTGGGTTAAAATTTTACTGGCACTTTCCCTCGCCATTGAACTTGCGGTAACGTCCCCCGTTTCGCTGGCAAAAGGATCTTCTCCCATAAAACGACTGAATAAGAGTAAAGCAAAAACCTGTTTGTTTAATTCATCTGGATTTTGGCGTAATTGATCCAACTTGGATTTTATGGTGTTTGACACTTCTGCGGATACAGTGGTATTTTCAGGCATGATAATATCAAAGCTGATGTCCGGTTTCATCAATTCACCAGTAACTTTTAATTCTGCCTCAAAAGGAATTTTTTCTTTATATGTATTTTTGGTCTGATCAGAAATATTTCCCAGTTGATCATACATCAGATCAATTGGGGCTGTTTTGACTTTATAAATTGCCGTCACCGAAATATTGGCACTTGTTGGATCGCCTGTCCAGATCACATAACTTCCTTTTTTGATGTCAAATTTCTTTTTAATCGAATTAAAGGTTAATTCATAGGATCCTTCGCTGAACTCATATTTTCCGGTCAGTGTAGTTTTTCCGGAAGGATCGATACCGCCATTAAGATTGGCTGCGCCTTTTAACTTTAATAAATCCCCATTGGCCTTATCAACAATCATTGTCAAATCAGCGTCTTTATCTACTTCAATATTAACATATGCATTAAAGCCTTTTATATCACTTGTGGTGTTGATTGTATCAATTGAAACCGTTTCAT
>RCUK01001011.1_pt1 | contig 19701 bp, 19 predicted proteins | sample 2166381 | NCBI WGS metagenome assembly RCUK01 (sample SAMN09932809, study PRJNA488358) | compost metagenome | isolation source: compost soil in an enriched community | place: Germany: Experimental Botanical Garden | reverse complement strand
ATATAAAGTCAGTATATCATCTAAACCATAAATGGAACGATATTTAAGCGAATCACGGTTGGAATAGGCCTCAAATTTACCGTAGCCTTCTACTTCAAGAAACTCCGTTCTGCGAAATAAAGTTCCGTATGGAATGTATTTATAAGTGCCTTCCTGGATAAATTTTGCTGCACCACCCTGACCCGCCAATACTACATTTCTTGGTGCCCAGGTAAATTTGTAATTCCACAAATTATTATCTGATTCCGGGGCTACCAAGCCGCCACAAAACGATTCAAAAAGCAGCATATTACCGCCTTTCGACCTAATTTCATCAATAACTTTCATGGCACTCATGTGGTCGATTCCGGGGTCAAGACCAATTTCATTCATGAAAATCAGATTGTTCTTTTTTGCTTCTTCATCAAGTGCCTGCATCGCATCACTTATATAAGAAGCTGTTACAAGATGTTTTTTGAACTGAAGGCAATCTTTTGCAATTTCTATATGCAGATGAGCCGGCAACATCGAAATCACAATAGAGGCGCTTTCTATCGCTGCTTTTCTTTCGTCGGTATCAAATATGTTTAAAGCAATTGGAGTAGCATTAGGATGGTTTTCTGTCTTTTTTTCGGCTAAAGCCAATGATAAGTCGGCTACAATAAGATGTAGATTTTCACTTTCTGATTTTGATAGTAAATAACGTATCAATGAAGAGGCTGATCTTCCGGCTCCGATAATTAAAATGCTTCTCATGTTTTAAATATATAACACAAATATATTAAATTGTTACAAATATAACAATTGAAATGATTTAAAAAAATGAATTCTTTTTTATTTCTGACAAAAAAGTAAAGGATTCTTTTTCCGCAAAAAGATTTTAGAAAGTAAAAAGCTTTTTGAATACTTTGAAGTATTTTTGTTTTAAATTAAAAGTATAGAAAATTATGAAAAGAAGAATCATACTCACTGGTGCATTTATTGGAATGTTAGCTATTATTTTGGGAGCTTTTGGAGCACATCTTCTAAAAAAATATTTATCAGTTGAGCAGCTGGTTACTTTTGAAACCGGAGTTCGTTATCAGATGTATCATGCTTTCTTTTTGTTTTTTCTTTCAACCCGAAAAGAGTTTACTCCTAAAGCTTTAAAAACAATCTATAATCTAACGGTTGCAGGTGTCGTTCTGTTTAGCGGTTCTATCTATTTATTAGCTACAAAAAACCTTACATTATTCGATTCTAAAATTATCGTATTCGCAACACCTTTAGGCGGTTTTCTATTAATTCTCGCTTGGTTGGCATTATTCGTTAGTATTTTTAAGCAAAAATCATAAAATACAGAATAAAAAATTCTATCTAAAAATTAATCTTTAATTTTGTCTCATAAATAACATAAAACTTTACTTCTGTGAATTTTTATTCTTTTTTGTCGTTATCGATAAAAAATATAACAATTCAGTATTCTTTAATATAAGTGTTTAAGAATCAGAATAAAGAATGTTTTTGTACTCAAAAAATAATATACACAACGACAAAATTATGGACACTAACACACTTTTCTCGCAATCGATTTCGTTAAATGAATTAGGAATTGAAAATGCTAAAGTTCACTATCAATTATCAGCAGATGAACTGCATGCTATTACAGTGCAATCAGGACAAGGTGTCGAAAACGCTACCGGAGCATTGGCGATCAATACAGGCGAGTTTACAGGACGTTCTCCACAAGATCGTTTTATCGTAAAAGATAGTATTACTGAAGATAAGGTTTGGTGGGGAAATGTAAATATTCCGTTTTCATCAGAAGCTTTCGAAAAATTATATAATAAAGTAACACAGTTTTTATCTAATAAAGAAGTATTTGTACGAGATTCATACGTTTGTGCAGATGCTAATTACAGATTAAATGTTCGTGTAGTGACAGAAACGGCCTGGTCGAATTTGTTCTGTTACAATATGTTTTTAAGACCAGAAGAGTCGGAACTAGCAAATTTTACTCCGGAATGGACTGTAATTTGTGCACCAAGTTTTATGGCAGATCCTGCAGTAGACGGAACACGTCAGTCTAATTTTGCGATTTTAGATTTTACTAAAAAAGTAGCGCTTATTGGAGGAACAGGATATACAGGAGAAATGAAAAAGGGAATTTTCTCTGCCTTAAACTTCATTTTGCCAGTTTTCGAAAATACATTGCCTATGCACTGTAGTGCGAACGTTGGTGAAGCGGGAGATACTGCGATTTTCTTCGGATTATCAGGAACAGGAAAAACAACTTTATCTGCAGACCCAGCACGTAAATTAATTGGTGATGATGAGCACGGATGGACTGCTGAAAACACTGTCTTTAATTTTGAAGGCGGTTGTTATGCTAAAGTAATCAACTTATCTGAAGAAAATGAACCAGACATTTTTAGAGCGATCAAAAAAGGAGCGCTTTTAGAAAATGTGGTTTTCAAAGCGGGAACAAACGAAGTGGATTATGATGATGTTTCGATCACTCAAAATACTCGTGTAAGTTACCCAATAACTCATATTGATAACATTCAGCCAGGTTCAATTGGCCACAATCCAAAAAATATATTTTTCTTAACGGCAGATTCTTTCGGAATTTTGCCTCCAATCTCAAAATTGACTCCAGGTCAGGCTGCTTACCATTTTATTTCAGGATATACTGCAAAAGTTGCCGGAACTGAAGCTGGTGTAACAGAACCACAACCTAACTTTTCAGCTTGTTTTGGAGCGCCATTTATGCCTTTGCACCCAACACGTTATGCAGAAATGCTAACTAAAAAAATGAAGGATGCAGACGTAAAAGTTTGGTTGATCAACACAGGTTGGACAGGCGGAGCTTACGGAACGGGAAGCCGTATGAAATTAAAATATACTCGTGCTATGATTACCGCTGCATTAAACGGTGAATTGGATAATGTAGAATTTAAAAATCATGCCGTATTTGGAATTGCAAAACCACAATCTTGCCCGAATGTTCCAGAAGAAATTTTGAATCCTAGAAATACTTGGGAAGACAAAGATTTATATGATAAAAAAGCGTTAGAATTAGCTGCGAAATTCAAAGCTAATTTTGCCAAATTTGAAGAGTTTGCGAATGCTGAAATCTTAGCAGGCGCACCGATTACAGAATAAAAGGGGATTATTTGATTCAAACTAAAAAAAGCTGTTCATTATGAACAGCTTTTTTGTTTGGTCTTCAATCGCAGTAAAAAAATAAAAAAATAAACACTGAAACCTGCGATTGAAAAACCTAAATAATTATTTTTTAGCTTGATCAATACGTTCCTGCATCAAATCCCAGGCATAATAATGAAAGGTCATTCCGTTGCTCATGGCTACAAAAAGTCCGTTTTTATATTTTCCTCCTAAATTAATACTGGTTACATCAGCACCATCACATTCTATTGTTGAAGTTGGAATTTCTGCCAATAAAGGATAATTGTTTGAGTTGCCTTTTGCACCTTCTCGCGGATAAACCATAAAAGTATTGGCTTGCTGATTCGAAACTAAAATATAACCGGTAGAATCTGTCTTTTTGTAAATCGCGATTCCTTCGTTATCGGCTGTAAAGCCCGTTTTTCCGAATAAAGCCATTTCTTTATTGTCTTTTAAAGCAGGATCAGCTTTGTATTTTCTAATTCCGAATTGCTCGTCGCAGTATAAAATCGTTCCCAATTCATTATCAACCGCAATGGCTTCGATTTCTTTCTTTCCGCTATAAGAACCAAATTTTCGAACCACTTTTGCAGTTGCAAATTTTCCGTTTCCGGAAAGTTCATATTGCCATAAATAACTTCCTGAAGGTCCGGACTTTCTTCCTACCACAGCAAAAATTTTATGATCACTTGGTCGTGTGTATAAAGCAACTCCCATTGGATCGCGTAATTCTTCATTTTCAAAAACCGGAATTCCGCCGTTGTCAATTGCTTTTAAATCAGGTAAGCTGAAAATTCTGATTTTGTTAGTTTCACGTTCTGTAGTAACGGCTACGTCAACTTTTTTTCCATCAATTACTAAACCGTAAGCGATATCAACATTATTCGGACGTTTTAGAACTTCTGATTTACCGACAATTTTTCCATTTAAATCAAAAGCATATAAACCGCCATCAGTATCTTTATCTGTTCCGACAATAATACTTTTTGTGGAATCAGTCGGATGGATCCAGATTGAAGGATCGTCTGTATCGTGAGGCAAAGTTTCAGTAACTGTTGTTGGTTTAAGGGCATTTTTAGCAACTGGCGCTAATTTATCATCTTTACAAGAAAGGAATAAAACACTTAAGAGTAAAAAAGCGATTATAGAGTTGTTTTTCATTTGAGTTTCATTTGAATAAAATTATACAGAACCGTTAAGAACTGTCTAATTTAAGAATTTTATAAAAGATTATTACAAGTCAAATTTCAATCCCAAATTGTATCGGGCCTGATAGTATTCTGCTTGTTTGGTGTGCGCTTCAACTCCTTGGTAGTAACGCAACGGTTGGTTTGTTAAGTTGTTGGCTTCGGCAAAAACGCGAAGTTGTTTTGTGATTTTATAAGAAGCATTTGCATCTAAGAAAAACTGCTTGTCATAATAACTGTCTTTGTAAGACTCAGAACCTAATTCATCTAAATAATCTGAAGTGAAATTGGTTGAAACTCTCGCTGAAAAACGTTTGTTTTCCCATGACAATGAACCATTGAACATATGTGGAGTTGTTCCCGGAAGACCGATGTCGTTTCTTTCATTTCCATCTTCATCAGCAATTCCTTTTGCTTTTGATTTGGTGTAAGTGTAGTTCAAATAGATTCCAAATCCTTTCAAAAATTTTCCAGGCAAGAAATCTAACTGACGTTGAAACGCCACTTCAAAACCGTAAACATCCACTTTATCTCCGTTTCTTGATTGTACAAATGACCAGTTTTCGCCAACCGGAATTGGATTGTTTTGATTTGGAAAATCAGCAGCAAATTTGGCATCCGTATATTGATTATCACTGTAATTGTAGATGAAATCATTTAATTTTTTGTAGAAAACACCACCAGAAATCAAACCAACTGATTTGAAATAATTCTCCGCCATGAAGTCATAGTTATAAGAATAGGTAGCATCTAAATCTGGATTTCCAGCTGTAATTTCTTTGTCTGCAGCAATATTATTTACATAAGGGGCCAGTGCATAGTAGTTTGGTCGGGCCAAAGCTGTTGTCGCAGCCGCTCTCAAAACTAAATCTTTTGTGGCATTATATTGAAAAGAAATGCTTGGCAATAAATTAGTATACGAGTTTGTATTATTGATTTGACTTTCTAATTCTTCTTCATCCAAAACTCTGTTTCCTGTATAATCAATATGTGTATTCTCTAAACGGAAACCTAAAACCATTGAAAGTTTGTCGTTAAAATCCTGATCCCATCTTACATAAGCCGCATAAATATTTTCCTTAGCATTGTAATTAACCGCCAGATATTCTGATGGGCTTGCTTCTTTATCAAATAAAGCAGGATTGTTTAAATCTAAACTTCCTAAAAAGTTAGCCGAAGCAAAAGTTCCCGGAACATATTTACTTCCCGGATTAAATTTGATACCATCATAATAACTTGTTGAAACTTCAGATAACAATTCCATTCCGTCATTAATTGGCTCATAAGAATAGAACATATTGTTTCTTTCTTTTTCTTTCAAACGAAGTCTAAGACCAGTTCTTAATCTTCCTTTTTCAGATGGAATAATGGTGAAAGGAAAACGAATGTTGATTTTTGCTCCAAATTCACTTTCGCTTGTTTCATCTGTATTTTCAGTAACCGAATCAAATTCGAATTCATCTACAGATTCGCCAACCGTTGTCATTAAAGGAAATCTTGGATCAGATAAATCTTCCATCATTTCTAAACCTTTCTGACGGTATTCGATATAACGTTCCTGCGGACGATATTCTCTCGCTTTTGCATAATTCGCAGACCAGTCTAAATCTAATTTAGAGTTGATTAAATGTTCTCCACGAATCGAATAATTTTGAACACGCTGATCTTCTAATCTTCTGTTTTTATTTCTGTTGTTGTCAACTCCACCTTTTGTCTGGCGTTTTACACGACCTTCAAAACCAATAATTTCTTCTCCATTATAAAGAGGTTCGATATCATCATAAGTAGTTCTGAAACGGTTTTCTCTATCGTCTCTCCAGTTATAAATTGCATTGGCAAAAATCGTATTATTTTCATCAAATTTATAATCTAAAGCTACAGAACCGCTTCTGCGAATACGTTGCACATCATATTTTCGAACTTCAGAAGCTTGTAAATATTCATTTCCGAAATCATCTTTTACCCATTCGTTTTCGATGTTATCAGATCCGTAATCTACATTATTGTATGACCCACTGAAAACGGCTCCTAATTTATTGTCAAAAAAACGATTTCCGTAAACTAATCCAGCCGTATAAGAAGCATGTTCACGAATAGGTAAATAACCTCCAGCAAGTGTTGCTGAGATTCTTTCCCCATTTGGAGTTGCTCTTGTAATTAAGTTTACAGAACCTCCAATTGCATCGGCATCCATGTCTGAAGTTAAGGTTTTGTTTACTTCGATTGTCGAAATCATATCAGACGGAATCAAGTCCATTTGTACGTTTCTGTTATCTCCTTCTGCAGAGGGAATTCGGTCTCCATTCAAAGTTACCGAGTTCAATGACGGAGCCAAACCTCTAATAATAATATTTCTGGCTTCACCCTGATCATTTTGCATTGTGATACCCGGAACACGTTTTAAAGCGTCTCCAACGTTAGCATCAGGAAAACGCCCCATTTGATCAGATGAAATTACGTTTCCAATATTTTTATTATTTTTTTGCTGATTTAAAGCTTTAGCCTGACCTTTTAAAATGTCTCCAACAACCACTTCGTTCAATTCTGTTCCTGAAGTTTTAAGTGCAAAATCAATAACGTTATTTTTTCCTGCTTCTACTTTTATTTCCTGAGTTATAGCAGTGTATCCTATATATTTTACCTGAACCTGGTAAGTTCCTTCGTTAATGTTAAGCAATTCAAAACGACCATTGTAATCTGAAACGGTGTATTTGTTTTCGCCCACGATCTGAATCATGGCTCCCGGCAAAGGAAGTTTATCGTCTATATCTAATACTTTTCCGGAAATTATGGCTTTTTGAGCGTATCCTGAAAAGGCAAATAACATAAAAGTTAGTAATAAATAAATTTTTTTCATTTTGGTTTAGTTTGATTTGTTGCGAAACTATAACCTTAGTGTTACTAAAACCCTTTATAGAAATTAACATACTGTTATGATTAATCTTATAAAAAGCAAACTTATTAATGTTTAAATAACTTTAATCAACCTAAATAATCTGGTCGCAAGTAAAAACAAATCAACTATTTACCTCAGAATTAAATTTTTGGCGCTAAATTTGCCCTATCAATCAATCAAAAATCATCAATCATGTTAAAACAATTTTTTATCCTTTGTTCTGGCGCCGACAGAGATCTGCTCGAAGGCTGTTCAGAAGGCGAACAAACCAAATATGTTGGTATTGGGGCCACCGTTTTTTTTACCGCAGTTATGGCTTTCCTTGCCAGTGCTTATGCACTTTTTACTGTTTTTGATTCAATTTATCCCGCCCTTATTTTTGGATTTGTCTGGAGTTTACTGATCTTCAATTTAGACCGATTTATTGTTTCGACTATCAAAAAAAGAGATCGTTTCATGGATGAATTTCTGCAAGCGACTCCCCGAATTATATTGGCGATTATTATTGCAATCGTAATTTCGAAACCATTGGAAATTAAAATCTTCGAAAAAGAAATCAATACTGTTTTATTGAAGGAAAAAAACGAAATGGAATTGGCCAATAAAAAACAAGTTGGGAATTATTTCAAATCAGATTTAGATAAAAACAAATCAGAAATTGCTTCTTTAAAAGCAGATATTGTAAAGAAAGAAAAAGAAGTAAACGCTTTATATTCCACTTACATTACAGAAGCTGAAGGAACTGCCGGAACTAAGAAGTTAGGAAAAGGCCCTGTTTATAAAGAGAAACGCGAGAAACACGACGCCTCTTTAAAAGAATTTGCTGAATTAAAAACAATCAACGAAGCTAAAATTGCTGAGAAGGAAAAAACAGGCAAACAATTACAAGCCGATTTAGATAAAAAAGTTTCGCAAACGCAACCTATTATTGAAGGTTTTGATGGTTTAATGGCACGTATAAATGCGTTGAATAAATTGCCATGGATGCCATCATTCTTTATAATGCTTTTATTTTTAGCAATCGAAACTTCTCCAATTATTGCCAAATTATTAGCACCAAAAGGTGAATTTGACATCAAGCAGGAAGAAGCAGAAACGGCAATGAAAGCGACATTGGAACAAAATAAATACCAACGTGAATTGCTGATTAAAACGAGCGCTGAAATGCATGACAGAGTTTATGCTGATATTGCAGAGGATAAAAGCCTGTACGATCTGCAACGTAAAAATGCAAAGGAACTATTAGAACTGCAATCGAATAATTTTGTAGAAAAACAAAAGGCTACGCTTTAGTCAAAAGTTGTAAAGTCGAAAGTCTTAAAGTCACAAAATAAAAAAGCCAGAATAGAATTTTCTATATCTGGCTTTCTTTTTTATATAAAGTGAATGACTTTTTAAACTTTAGACTTTATGACTTTAGATTAAATTACATGTAACTCAAAATCTCTTTTTTATACGCATCATATTCTCCCTGAAGAATCAATCCGTTATCAAGAAGTTTTTTATAATTCTGTAATTTATCAAAAAGCTCTTCTTTAGATAATTCACTTAATTTGCGTTCTCCTGAAGGTTGTGCTGGCTGAATTGGCTCAAAAGTTTCTGTGTAAGAAGGCGTTGTAGCTGGCATAATTTCAGCATAATTCGTTACTTCTTCAGTTTCTACTTCTTCGATCGCTTCTTCTTCCTCTTCATATTCTGGTTCAATAACTTCCTGAATAGGTGTTGCAGTTATAACTGGGTTTTTCAAGATGTCCAATTGTTCTTTGGCGTAAGTGAAAATCTTTCTGGCCTGAATTTTCGGAATATAATCGATAGAAGCCTGAATATCAGTTTTTGTAGAAAAAGAAAACTCTGAACCTAAAATATTTTCTTTTACAAAAGTACCCACGATTTCATCCCAGGTGTAATCTGTAAAGTCCATTGAAAGACCTAAGTTTTTAGGTTTGCAGATAATAATTCTTTTGTTTGTTAATACAATACTATCTGGAAAAACAGTAATTGCTGGTTTTTTTTGAACCGCGATATATCCAACTTCTTCACCTTTCATCAATAAATCATTGAGTTTTGAAGTGATTTTTTCAATCGCTTTTGGATCTTGTTCTTCGTTTAGAAATTTTTTAAATTGTTCTTTCATGTTTGATAAATTGCTAAGTAACTGAGTTGCTAAGTTTTTGATTGACGCTGCAAATGTAATGCCTAATTTTCTAATTCGATAATTTCGTTCTGAATTTTCTTTGTCAAACTTTTGAAAACCAATTCATACGAATGATCGATGAGTTCTTTTATAAAAGCTGTCGACAAACTGCCATTCAGCGCAATAGTATTCCAGTGTACTTTGCTCATATGAAAGCCTGGTTTTATCTCATCATATTCGGCTCGTAGTTCCTGGGCACGTTCAGGATCACATTTTAAATTGACCGATGGTTCGTTCTTTTCCCATTGCGATAGGGAAGATAAAGCAAACATTTTTCCGCCCACTTTAAAAACCAAAGTGTCTTCATCAAAAGGAAAATGTTCGCTGACACCCTTTTTTGACAGACAATATTCATAATACGTTTCTAAATTCATAACACTTTATTTATTTACCAATTTCACCTAAATGGGTGTACTTAAAACCACTTTCATATTTTAAACCGTAACCAAACATTCGATCCATTGAAGAATGCGAAAATAAAATAACCCCAATCAATTGAAAAAGTTCTATTTTTAAATAACAGCCTAAAATATAAACTAAAATCGCTACTCCCTTATGATGAAATATATTATAGAAAAAGGCTCCGCTCTTATTTCCAAAGATATAACCCAGCATTGATAAATCTGGCACTAAGATTAAAACCAAAAACCACCACCATTCAAAATTTAAAAAGCTAAATAAGTAGATTCCCAAGATAAATAAACCTAATTCTTCAAGTTTGATAATTGTTTTCATAATTTCTTTTCCATCATTTTTTCAGGATGTTCCAACGCTTTAAAACCAAATTTCTCATATAAAAAATGAGCATCAGTTGTGGCCAGTCTCCAAATTTGAATGTTTTTTAAAATGGGTTCGTTCATCATGTTTTCGATTAGAATAGACGAATATCCTTTGCCACGCTGTGCGTCAGTAATAAAAACATCCATTACATATCCAAAAACCACATAATCTGTAATTACGCGTGCGAAACCAATTTGTTTGTCGTCTAAGTAGATTCCAAAACAAACCGAAGCATCAATAGTAGTTTGAACTTCTTCAATTGTTCGTCCTGCAGCCCAATAAATATCTTTTAGGAAATTTTGTATGAAGGGAACATCAAGTTTGTTTTTATTAGTCGAAACAGTAATTTGATTCATTTTTTTTGAATAGTTTCTGAGTTGCTAAGATTCTAAGATACTAAGAGGACTTAGCTTCTCAGAATCTTAGAACCTTAGCAACTTTGTATTACATTTTAATTTTATTGTCAATTTTTTCAACGGGTTTTGCAATAAAACCCGGTGCATCAAATCGGTAACCAAAATACAATAATCCGTAAACTTTATCATTACTAATCCTATTGTTTTTGTCTTCATTATAAGAACTGACGCTGAAATTTAAACTAGCTCCAAAAAGTATTCGATCCGAATTATATCCCATCTTTAAGCCTCCATCCAGATTTCGGGTGAAATAGGTTTCTTTCTCTATAGTTTCAACTCCGGAGTCTTTGCTTTTGTCTTTCATGAATTTTACACCAAGTGAAGGAGATAAATTTGGCGCAACATAAAAATTTTTATGAATGATGAAATTGTAATAATATCCCGCTGCGAGCTTAAGGTCAAACTCTTTTTGTTTGCCATCAAGATCATTTGACTTTGATCGAATCGTGTTGTAGTTATAGATCAATGATGGAAGAAAACTTCCGGCGCTCTTTTTTTGCCATTCCGTAAATGAGGTAATGCTTTTAAGAGAGAATTTGGGATTAAAAAGATATGATGTCGACATTCCCAACTGCAAGGTTTTAAAATCCGGAAATTGTATATACGGATCTTTTCCTTCAACCCATGTGGGATCAAATTCAGACATATTGGCCACGTAATAGCCTTTTGTTTTGCTATAATTTACCGTTTGAAGCCAGCGTCCTAAAAAGAAACGAAAGTTATAATCTGAGAAAGTAGATTTTCCTTTGAGGTCTTCGTCTTTATTGCCTCTAAAAAACTTCGGGTAAAATCCGTAACTGAAACCTATAAATTTATAGTCGACACTTAGAAATAATTTGTAGCTGTTATTGGTCTCAAGATCTAGATTTGATCCTTTTTTATTATTAAGCAAATAGTTGTCACTTTGCGTGCTCAAATTTGCTCTGATCATTATTTTGTCAGGGTAATAAATAAAGTTTGCGGTGTCTTGAGATTTCTCATTTTGACTATAAAGTGAGGAGAAATTCAGCAAAAAAATCGTTAGATAAATACATATAAGCGTACACTTATTAGTCTGATTTGCGCTTTGTTTTGTAGCTGTTTTCAATTTAAAAATAGTTACTTAATTAGTACTAATATAAAACTACTAATTAATAATCAATAATTTACTACAGAATATAAAATTGGTTTGCTCGGACTTGCGTCGTTTTCAAATGAAGCAATTTGAAGGTTTAAAATATAATTTCCGTCATCAATTTCGTTTGAAACAAAAATCATTTCGGTAATTGTTGCATTGAATCTTGCGTCGGAATTTAATTGACAGGTGTCTTTTACGTTCCAAAATGCTTTATGAGCCAATAATTTTCCTTCGTCATGCTCTTTGTCAACACTTGGTAAATCAATTAACAAATGATCAATTTCGCTTTCGCGGATGAAAATCGCCGCGTCTTCAGACAAATAAGGCGGATTTGTATTGGAATATTTTCTTGATTTTTTGGCTGCCTGGTTTGGAAGTGTCCTGATAATAATGGCTTCCGGTTTTGCTCCATTTAAAGAAGCTGAAATTTGCTCTTTTGTAATAACTAAATCCTCTCCAATCTTTTCAGGTTCAATTGTAATCAATTTGGCAAAAAAGAAAAACTGTTTTAGAGCCTGATTGATGCTGTAAAAATCATTCGTAATATGTCCCAGACATTCCGTATGTGTTCCATGTCCATGCGGATTAAAGAAAATATTATTGAAATTCGTTGAAGATTTTCCTTCCGAAACCTTTCCAATCCAATCACCAAAAACAACTGGTTCAATAACCGGTTTTTCAATATACCACGCAATCGGGTTTTCGTCTGTATTGGTTAACGGAATTGAAATATCAATAGGTTTTGATAAGTCGATTTCGAAGTTGTTGATTTTTGCTAGCACAAATTAGGTTTTTATGCCGCAAAGGCGCTAAGTCACAAAGTTTTTTTTGCGTCTTTGTGTCTTTGTGGCGAATTTTAGTCTTCCAAATTTAAATAAAATAAATCTGAAGCAATTCCATCCGTTAAGAATTTTCCTTTTGCAGTTGGTTTTAAAATGTTATTTTCAATTGAAACCAAATCATCGTTTAAGAATTTCTGACTTTGTTTTTGCAGATAATTTAAATATTCTGAACCAAATTCTTTCTCAATTCGTTCTAATGAAACGCCCCAAATCGTTCGCAATCCCGTCATAATATATTCGTTATAACGATCCGATTTTGAGAGGATTTCAGTTTCAATCGGTAAAATATTTTCCTGAATCGATTTCAAGTAAAGTGAATTATTCGCCACATTCCAGCCTCTTTTTTCGCCGTCATAACTGTGTGCCGAAGGACCGATTCCGATATATTTTTTTCCTAACCAGTACGCCGAATTGTTTCGGGAGAAATAATTCTCTTTCCCAAAATTCGATAATTCGTAATGTATAAAACCATTTTTTTGAAGGGTGTCGACCAAAATCATAAAATGATTCGAAGCGACTTCGTCTTGTGGTTCAGCAATTTTTCCGGTATCAATTAGTTTTCTCAAGGCTGTTTTCGGTTCAACTGTCAAAGCATAACTCGAAATATGCGGAACACCAAAACTTAAAGCGGTTTCAATATTTTGCTTCCACATTTCATCGGTTAATCCTGGAATTCCGTAAATCAAATCCAACGAAATATTATCAAAATATTTGACAGCTTCTTCTAAACATTTTTTGGCTTCCGCCGAATTATGCGCACGATTCATCATTTTCAGATCTTCTTCATAAAAAGACTGAATCCCGATGCTCAAACGGTTTATGGGACTTTTTGATAATTCTAAAATACGCTCAGAAGACAAATCATCCGGATTGGCTTCCAACGTAATTTCCGGATTTTCTGAGACTTTATAGTTTTTGTAAACTTCTGAGATTAGAAAGTTTATTTCTTCGTTTGACAATACAGAAGGAGTTCCGCCGCCAAAATATATGGTTTCAATTTGATTGTCACTTCGAGCGGAGTCGAGAAGTTCAAACTCACTTTTGCGCATGCCAATTTCTTTAGCCAAAGCCAAAACCATCTCATCTTTCTTCTTCATCGAAGTCGAAAAATGAAAATCGCAATAATGGCAAGCCTGTTTGCAAAAAGGGATATGAATGTAGATACCGCTCATTAATTAGATAATTAGATAATGCGACAATTAGATAATGAGATTGTTGACCAAAAAGAATTAATAAATTAGAAAATTAAAATATTCACAATACAAGAATTATCTAATTTTCTAATTGGCACATTTTCTCATTTACGGATTTTGTCTTCATTTTGTTTTACAAAAGCATCCCAGCCAGTATAGCTTTTCCCAGCTACAATTTTTCCGGAATTAAAGAAATGACAAACAGCCGCAGCCAAACCATCAGTTGAATCGAGATTTTTAGGCAATTCTTTTAGGCCTAAAAGCTGTTGCAGCATTTTAGCTACTTGTTCTTTGCTGGCGTTTCCGTTTCCGGTAATGGCCATTTTTATCTTTTTTGGTTCGTATTCTGTAATCGGAATATCTCTTGAAAGTCCCGCAGCCATGGCAACGCCTTGCGCACGTCCTAACTTTAGCATCGATTGAACATTCTTTCCGAAGAAAGGCGCTTCAATCGCAATTTCGTCTGGATGATGCGTTTCGATTAATTCGATGGTACGCTCAAAAATGATTTTTAGTTTTTGGTAATGATTGTCATATTTGGACAATTGCAGTTCGTTCAACTGCAAAAACTCCATTTTTTTATTGGTGACTTTTATCAATCCAAAACCCATGATTGTGGTTCCTGGGTCGATTCCTAATATGATGCGTTCTTTTGTCAAGGAGTTTTTTGTTTCAAGTTTCAGGTTTCAAGTTTCAGCTCTAGAAAATTGACTCATTTTCTAATTTTCTAATTGGCACATTCTCATTGCCACCTTTTCAAATTGATTACTTTTGCGGCATGATTTCAATTCCTCACAAAGCTAAGCAATTCCTAGTTCTTCTGATCAAACTTTTGATTGTAGGCGGTGCATTTTATTTTATTTACAACCAGTTGGCAAACAACGATAAACTAGATTGGCAAAAGTTCATTGTATTGTTCCGTAAAAATCAATCGGTTTTAGGAATTGGATTCATATTGCTTTTGAGTGTTTTGAATCGGTATTTTGAGATTTTAAAATGGCAGAATCTGGCGAAAGTTATTCATGAAATTTCATTGGGAGAGGCCACAAAACAAGTTTTAGCCGCATTGACAGCTGGTATTTTTACCCCAAATGGTGTTGGAGAATATGCCGGAAAAGCATTGTATTACCCAAAAGCTGAAGCTAAAAATGTCATTTTTCTGAATTTAATCTGCAACGGAATCCAAATGATTTTGACAGTGATTTTCGGAACAATCGGTTTACTTTTTCTAGGCTACTGGAAATGGGTTCTAATAATAATCGCAATATCTATTTTCTTTCTTCTATTTTCTATTTTCTTAAAAAGTATAAAAATCAAAGGTTATTCCATCGAAAAACTGATTCAGAAAATTAATGAGATTCCGAAACCAATTCATCGGAAAAATATACTGTTAGGAATCTTGCGTTATTTGGTTTTCTCGCATCAATATTACTTTTTGTTTTTGGCTTTTGATGTTGATTTGCCTTATTGGACCTTGATTTCAACAATTGCTGTCGTTTACTTTTTGGCATCTTCACTACCAACTTTTCAATTTTTAGATTTTGCTGTAAAAGGAAGTGTTGCTGTTTATTTCTTCGGAATATTGCATGTAAACGAATGGATTGTGGTTTTTATAAGTACATTGATGTGGTTTTTAAATGTGGTTTTGCCAGTCGTTTGGGGAAGCTATTATGTGCTGAATTTTAAAACAAAAACTGTCGAATGATTTTGGTATTATTTGTCATATTACTAATTTATTTTATCAGTATAAGTCTGATGATTTTTGGCTTTAGCCGAATAAAAAAATATCAAAAGGCAGATTTACAGCCTAAAACGAGTTTCACTATTATAGTTCCATTTCGCAATGAAGAAGAAAACTTACCAAAACTTTTAGATAGCTTTTCAAACCTAAATTATCCAACAGATTTATTCGAAGTAATTTTGGTTGATGATAGTTCTAAAGAAAAATTTCAAGTTTCAGGTTTCAGGTTTCAGGTTTCGGTAGTTGACAACATGAGAGCATCAAATTCTCCTAAAAAAGACGCTATTACAACAGCAATGCAGCACGTAAAAACCAATTGGGTAATTACGACTGATGCGGATTGTCTTGTTCCTGCAAACTGGCTTTTAACGTTCGATAATTATATTCAGGAAAATCAGGTTTCGATGTTGGCTGGAGCTGTTTCGTATGAATGTGAAAACTCATTTTTACATCATTTTCAGCAATTAGATTTAACGAGTCTGCAAGGCGCTACAATTGGAAGTTTTGGAATTAGTAAGGCTTTTATGTGTAATGGAGCTAATTTTGCGTATACAAAATCTTTGTTTGAAAAACTTAACGGATTTGACGGAAATAATAAAATTGCCAGTGGTGATGATGTTTTTTTATTGCAAAAAGCAGTAGAAGAATTCCCGAAAGAAGTTCATTATTTAAAAGCTGAAGAAGCGATTGTAACAACCAAACCAGCAGAAAATTGGAAATTGTTATTTTATCAAAGAGTACGCTGGGCAGCCAAAACAAGTTCTTATAAAAGCACTTTCGGGAAGTTTTTAGGGTTGATTGTTTTCTTCGGAAATCTGAGTTTTGTAATCGGATTTTTCTTTTTACTATTCGGAATTTGGTTCTACCCAATTTTTGTTTTGTTCGTCTTTTTTAAATTTGGGATTGATTTTGTTTTGCTTTACATCACCAATCAATTCTTGACGAGAAACCGAATAAAAAGCTTGTTTTTAAGCAGTCTGCTTTATCCTTTTTTTAGTTTGGCTGTGGCTTTGTATAGTTTGTTTGGCACTTATGAATGGAAGGGAAGAAGATTTAAAGTTTAAAACCCAATTTTATAAATCCCAAATTCCAAATTCCAGAACGTATAAACGCAATCTTGTCATCTTGACAAAGATTACACTAGAAGTTCTGAAAGAAATTTGCCAATCGTTGTCGAGTTCCGAGTGTGATCCCTCGTTCCTCGGGATGACAAATAAAACGAAGCGTCTTTTGAAAAGGAGTGCCCTAGCCCTGATAGCAGCGGTATCCTTTTTCTTGCTCCTTTAGCAAGGAAAAGATACAAGCGGATAGCAGGAAATAGCTCCTTAAAATTCTGATGATTTTACTTCTGATCTTTAGCCTTAATAATAACAGGCAGAATAAATTGCGTTTTTACGGGAATGCCGCGTTTGATTGCCGGATTTACTTTTGGAAAATCGACTAAACGGGCGTGCAGAATACTGTCAATTTTGATTGTATCGTAAGCAACAGTATCTTTAGGGAACTGTGGTTCAAATTTCATAGTTGCGTTCGGGAAAACGGTTACTTTGACTTCTATGGTGTCCAATTCCGGATAAAGGATTGATAGCGTATCAATGTCTAGTTTTGCCTCAATAAGTTGTCCCATAACTTCAAAAAAACATTGTTGACGCAGTTTTTTGTCGGCTATTTTTTCACATTCGGCGACTGACGGATATTCGTCAACTTCTTTCCAGTTAATTGCTTTTAATTCTTTTTGAAGTAATTCTTTTTCAGACGGAACCTGCTTCTCAAAATATTGACAAGAATTAAAAAAGATAAAAACTAAAAAAATAGGAAACTGCTTCAAGGTTTTAATATTGATTGTAAACGAATTAGATTATAAAAATACGATTATTTTTTTTGAGATGCTTTGTATTGCAAATATTCTTCGTAGCTTTCTGAGAGCCATTTTTCTTTGTTTGTCGCGGCAATTTCTTTCTGATCAGGATATAAATGCGCCAAGCGATCTGAAAAAGTGGCAATCTGAACCGTATAATTGTAAAATTCGGTTTTTGTTAAAGTAATATTTGGATCATTTTTTCGATTAAAATACTCGAAGAAAAGTGCATCAAATTCCTTCATAGAAAAATTTAATACTTTTTTCTTATTACTTTTATAAATACTGTCCTGAAGTAATTGATCATCGACAGATAGTTTTTTAACTTGTGCATATGCAATATTATTGATCGGGCAGATCAAAAAACAAATAAAAAATAATTTTAAAAGTCTAAACATTGTCTAATTTTTCTGACGGCTTGAAGACAAATTTACAAAAAAATATATGGATTTACTACTGTTTACACTTGGATTTATATGCATTATTGTTGGGATTTTTGGTAGTTTTCTGCCCGTTTTGCCTGGTTTATCGAGTTGCTGGGTTGGACTGCTATTATTGTACTTAACAAAGGCGGTCGAAAATAATTATTGGGTTCTGGGCATAACTCTTTTAATAACTATTGTAATCACAGTTCTTGATTACATAATTCCCGCAAAGGGAACTAAAAAATTTGGCGGTAGTTCGTACGGAATTTGGGGAACCAATATTGGTTTAATTGTAGGGATTCTGTCTCCAATTCCTTTTGGTGTTATCATAGGGCCATTTGTTGGGGCACTTATTGGAGAACTTATTTATGACTCCAAAAACCATAAAAGAGCATTAAAAGCTGCTACTGGATCTTTGCTTGGTTTTCTGGCTTCTAGTTTTATTAATTTTATGTTTTGTATTATTTTTCTAGGTATTTTTATACATGTAACATGGGAATATCGAAACTTATTATTTTAATTATTTAACATTGCCCTAAGTTTTTTCCTATTTTTTTGAAATTTTGATATCAGGTTTTAACTTTTTTTAAAAAATATTTTCTTTTTATTTTGATAACGAAAGGGTTATGTTTATTGGTCGTACGAAGTTTTTGCCCAAAATAAATGTTAAATTCACCATTAAATTTTTAACTTAATCTTTGGAAATGTTAAAATATTTTATATTTTTATCCTGATAAACGATAAAAAAGCCCCTTTTATCGATTATTTTGAATTAATTTAAATAATTTTTAAATGATTAAATTATGACTCCTAACCTACAAATTGAACTTAGACGTTTTATTTCTTCTAATGTTGTTTCAAAATTGAACAAGTTTTATTTTGAAAATGATGCACTTTTAATAAAAGGAATCGATGTTTCGATCGGAACCGTTTTAATGGGATTGTATAATAGGGCCGAGGAGTCGGGTTTCTACAAAGAACTTACCACATTAATTGCAGAGGATTCCACCTTTTACCAGGAAGTCGATTTTGCATCAGGTAGAATCTTATCAGTTGACGATTGTTATCGTTTAGAAGGAAACGCTTTATTGAAAGGAATTTTCACGGAAAAAAAAGGAAGAATTTCTGAAATGATTTCAAACGAAGTCGGAATCAAAAGCGAAACCGCAAGAGAAATACTTAACTTCTCAGCATTACTAGTAGTTTCTTACCTTAAGAACAACCTGCAGTTACTAGACAGTTTAAAATTACTTCTTGAAGAACAAAAAAGAGAAATTTTAAACAGCATTCAACCCGGAATCAAAATTATCTTAGGATTTTCATGTCATGAAGTAGTTGAAGACAAAAATCAAACCATGGGAAGATCTATTTTTACCCTTTTCGGACACAACTTTTTCAGTTTCTAAATAAAAAAATCCCATCTTACAAAAGTAAAACAGGATTTATATTCTTGAATTTGAATCGTTTCTTAAACGTTTTTCAAATTGATAATTTCTTGTTCGGTCAAAAAGCGCCAGTTACCTCTTGGTAAATTCTTTTTGGTTAAACCGGCAAAAGAAACACGATCTATACGTAAAACATCATAATCGAAGTTTTCGAAAATAGCGCGAACTACTTTTACATTCGATGAACGTAATTTAAGGCCAATTTCGCTCTTTGGTTCATTATCAATATAACTAACTTCTTCAACAAATACGCGGTGTCCGTCAAGAACCAAACCTTTGCTGATTTTTTCTAAATCCTCAAATTTTAAGTTTTTGTCTAGTGAAACCTGGTAAATTTTAGACGATTTCTGACTCGGTAAAGTAAATTTACGAATCATATCGGTATCATTCGTAAACAACAACAAACCGGTTGTATTTTTGTCCATTCTGCCAATCGGAGCAATTTTAGCCGTTGTAGAAC
>RCUK01001008.1_pt1 | contig 19722 bp, 18 predicted proteins | sample 2166381 | NCBI WGS metagenome assembly RCUK01 (sample SAMN09932809, study PRJNA488358) | compost metagenome | isolation source: compost soil in an enriched community | place: Germany: Experimental Botanical Garden | reverse complement strand
GTGGCCGTGCGCTCCTGGGCATTGGCATCCAGCGCTTGCCAGCCGGCTTGCTCCAGTGCCTGACGCGCCGCTTCCATGGCGAACAGGATGAAGCGGTCCATCTTTTTCTGTTCCTTGGGTGGGGTTGCCCGGTCTGGGTCGAACCCCGCCTCCGGATCATCCGCCAGCGAAGGCACTGCACCGCCGACCTTGGCCGGCAGATCAGCCACCACCTCTTGCGGTAGATTGCGCAGCCCGGAGCGTCCGGCCAACAGCCGCGCCCAGACTGCTTCGACACCGCTCCCCAGCGGCGACACCAGGCCCATGCCCGTTACAACCACACGACGATCACTCATACCGCAATACCTCAGTCGATTAGGGGCGTTTCATTTGTAACGCGCAGCGGCTTTGCTTTTGGAAAGATTGGGCGCCATCACATGGCGTGCCGCAACAAAGGCATCCCAGTCGGCGGCATCCGGCAGCGAAGGAATGGTGACCAACTCGCCCTGATCCAGACCCGAAAGTGCCGCGTCGACCATCTCGCCCGCTTCCATGACCATCTCTGCCGGAATCTGCGAAGCATCGATACCGGAGCGTTCCCAGATTTCGGTACGTGTGACGCCTGGCAGAACGGCTTGAACCTTGACGCCAGTGCCCTCCAGTTCGGCGTTCAAAGACTGAGTCAAGCTCAGAACATATGCCTTGCTGGCACTGTACGTCGCATTGAAACGCTCAGGGAACAGCGCGACAACTGAAGCAATATTAATGATCGTTCCTCGCCCCGCCTTGGCAAAGCTTGCGGCTGCTGCTGAGGCAAGCCGCGTGACGGTTGTGACGTTCAACTGAATCAAGCGTTCCAGTTGATCCAGATTGGCATTAGCCAATAGTCCATCCGCAGCCACACCCGCGTTATTGAGCAAGAGGCTGATACTTGAATCGCTGCGTAACCGTTGTTCGAGCTTCAGAACGTCCTCGCTTTGGGTCAAATCGGCCTTGAGCACTTCCACCTGAACACCATACTCGGCGCGCAGTTTGCTGGCGGCGGTTTCTAGGCGATCCTGATCGCGAGCAACCAGCAGCAAATTAAAACCACGCGCAGCCAAACGCTTGGCGTAGATCGCCCCGATGCCGGATGAAGCTCCAGTGACGAGGGCTGTACCTTGGAACTGGGTAGTATTCATGACTATGCTCCTGGGGACACGAGGATGAGAACAAGGTTTTTATTATAAGCATAATTCAAAGGTTTTATTACACACATAATTTTAGTGCGCGGACAAGCGGACAAGCCAAAAAATATGGCCCCTTCCTGTCCCTTCCTTCAGCACAACGGTAATTCGAACGCTTACAGCAGCGCATCAAAGACCTGGCTGCTGCATCCCGTGGATTCTGCCGGCTCCGCCGAGTAGGAATAGACTGCATAAATAGCAGTTTAACTTGTCAACAGCTTGCCGCCAGAATGTAGATACGGGAGAATGCAAAATATTTCTAAATATTTTCACCACCACAGTCAGCGAAGAGCGATAGAGCATTTCTCAACGCCAGCTGACTTTTTGTGACTTGAGGGTTTCATGAACTTCCCTACAAAAATACGTCCTGACAGTGAGCGTCATGAAATCGATTTTACAGAATTTCTTCGCGACTTATGGAACCAAAGAAGGATTATTCTACTCTTCACTGGGCTTTCCACAGCAGCCGCAATAACTTATGTATTAACGGCGCAACCTCAATATAAAGTTCAGAACGAAATCAGGCCTGCAGCGACTGCAGATTTGGATATGTTAAACGAATCCGGTCTTTATAAGATTCAACCAGAGCAAGCCTTAAGACGTATTGGTTCGTCCATGGGTTCTTATACCGAACGTTTAAGTTTCTTCCAGACCAATCCGGATTTACTCGCTCCCATACAAGTCGACGGCAAGTCAATCGAAGAGACCCTCGAACGCTTCAATACTAATGCGTTTACGATTGAGCAAATCGACCCTAAAAAAACCTCTAATCTTTCGGAGGCAATTCGATTTAGCGTAGAGTATCCATCTGGCGTGAATGGGGTGGCTATTGTTAACAACTTTACCGACTTTGTAGTCAAGCGTGAAAAAGAGAAGGTCGAAGCGGACTTTAAAACTCTTGTTGAAAACCGTATCGCGCAAACAGAAAGAAAGCTGTTATCCAAGAAAGCTGCATACGAAGCCAACAAAGACTCGGAAATCGCAGAACTCCTTGAAAAAGATCAGTTAAAAAAAGAAACTCTACAAGACGAACTCAAAGCCCTACGGCAACAATTGCAAACTCGTCGACAAAATCGTGTGAAACAGTTGGATGAGGCTATATCGATTGCCAAAAAGCTGGGAATTGTTGCGCCTACCACGCCATCTGCCCTTGGAGAGGCTGGGCAGACAAGGCAAGGCAACATGATTCGTACAGAAGTAAGCAACCAAAAAATACCTCTTTATTTTATGGGTCAGTCGGCACTTGAAGCAGAGCGCACAACACTCATCTCCCGAAACTCTGATGACTTTACTGAACCTCGCGTTGATGAAATCCAGAAAGAGCTCAACCTCCTCGCCAATAACCGAAAAGTTGCCCTGCTTAAACAGCGTAATAACGAAGAACTGTTCTTAAAAGGCTTAGGTGAGATCCGGGAAGAGCTGGCACACCTGAAAAACCTGCATGTCAATTTTGAACAATTTAATCTGGTTAATATCGACAGACCGGCGTCTCCCCCGCAAGGCCCTATCAAACCGAAGAAAGCGTTAATCGTTGGCTTAGGTTTGATATTCGGACTGATACTCGGAACAATGCTCGCTGCTGCCCGGACAATCATGCTGCCTAAAAAAACCGACTGACAAACGCACTGCAGGCTAAAAGCTGCAAGCTTATTTCCCGCTCCAATAAAAAGGCCGATCAATGATCGGCCTTTTTTCTGACTCTCGCGATTAATTCACTTCAATCTTGTCTCGGTTACTTTCCAGAATTGCCTTACCAATCCCCTTGACCTCAAGGAGTTCATCCACTGACGCAAACGGCCCATTATTGTCACGGTACGCAACAATTGCCTTGGCCTTCGCCTCCCCAACACCGGCCAGCTCACGTTGAAGTGTTGGTGCATCTGCACCATTGAGATCAACTTTATAGGCCTTCGCTCTAGTAGCAGCTTCCGTGACCACGGAAGACTCAACAGCTTTAGCTTCCGGAGCAGCAATAGCTGCAACAGAAGCGCCGCTCAAAAGGGCAAAAACCAAAGAGTAGAAGTAACCTTTACGCATGATGATGCTCCATGACATGAATTGAAAGAAGAAGCTTTTCCTAAGCTGCTCTCTAAACTTAGGCTATGTCATGGGACTGTCAAAAATGTGTACGTTTCAGAATATGAAACAATCAGGGTTCGAGGCGGCGCTGCTGGTAGATCCAGTCGACAATCTCTCCGTCTGGGGCATAGCCGCTGACCGTGTCGCGCAACAGCTGGCGGACGCGCGCATAGTCGTCCTGATCCACCGCAGCGAGCAACTCGGTCAACTTGACCTTCAGCAAATCCCAGGACAGGTGATCCTCGTTGGCCGTCATGATCATCGGGTGCTGAGTGGCCGCCACGTTGTCACCGATCAGCAGCTCTTCGTAGAGCTTCTCGCCCGGACGCAGCCCGGTGAATTCGATAGCGATGTCACCATGCAGGTTTTTTTCCGAGCGGACGCTCAGGCCGGACAAATGGATCATCTTCTCGGCCAGCTCGACGATCCTCACGGGCTCGCCCATGTCCAGGACAAAAACATCACCGCCCTGCCCCATGGAGCCCGCCTGAATCACCAGCTGCGCCGCTTCAGGGATGGTCATGAAGTAACGAGTGATCTTCGGATGGGTAACCGTCAATGGCCCGCCCGACTTGATCTGTTTGTGAAACAACGGAATGACCGAACCAGAAGACCCCAGAACATTGCCAAAACGTACCATGGTGAAGCGCGTCTTGTTTACCCGCGAAACGTTGGTGTCGTCACCGAATAATACGGGGGCAAGTTCTCGACTGAGCGCCTGCAGCATCAACTCGGCCAGCCGCTTGGTGCTGCCCATAACATTGGTCGGGCGCACGGCCTTGTCTGTCGAGATCAGGACGAAGTTGGCAACACCTGCCTTCAAGGCAGCCTCGGCCGTATTGAGCGTACCCACCACGTTGTTCAGCACGCCTTCAGCAATGTTGTGCTCAACCATCGGCACGTGTTTATACGCGGCGGCATGGTAGACAGTGTCTACACGCCACGTTTTCATCACGTCGAGCAACTTCTCCGGATTGCGCACGGAACCGAGAATCGGCAATAGACGGACGGACAAAGACTCACGAGCAATCCGCTGTTCAAGTTCGGACAAGATGCTGTAGAGATTGAATTCACTGTGCTCGAACAACAGCAACGTAGTTGGATGCAGGGCAAGAATCTGTCGGCATAACTCTGAACCGATGGAGCCACCGGCCCCGGTGACAAGAACAGACTGTCCCTTGATGCAATGTTCAAGCAGGTCGCCCTGGGCCGGAACCGCATCCCGGCCCAAGAGGTCAGCGATATCCACTTCCTGGATGTCGTCGACCTTTACCCGACCGCTGGCCAGGTCCATGAAACCGGGAACGCTTCGAACGTGAAGCGGGAAACCTTCGAGATAACCAAGAATTTCACGCCGCCGCCCACGGTTTGACGAAGGGATGGCCAGCAGGACTTCCTGGGCCCCGGTGTTATCGATCATCTGCTGGATATGCTTGGGTTTATAGACCTGCAAACCGGAAATAACCCTGTCGGCAATCCCGCTATCGTCATCGATAAACGCCACCGGGCGCATGAGGCGCCCCATCCGCAAGGCGGCGACCAACTGGTTACCGGCTGAGCCCGCACCGTAAATGGCAACTTTCGGCAAGCCATCGTCCCGATTGGTAAACGGGACATGCTGAGCCGCACTGAACCAGTCGCCCAAGAAGTACTGACGCATGGCCAGGCGAAGCCCGCCGATCATGATCAGACTCAACCACCAGTAGTTGAAAATGATTGAGCGTGGAACGACGTTTTGGTGATTGCTATACCAATAAACAACTACGCCAAGAATCAGCGACGACAAGCTGACCGCCTTGATGATCGCAATCAACGCATCGTTGCCGAAGTAGCGCATGACTGCGCGATACATGCCAAATCGGATGAACAACGGGATTGCAACGACCGGGGCACTCAAAAAAAGCCAGGTATGGACGATCAGTGGATTGACCATATCATCAATGCCGAGGCGAACCAGAAAAGCCAACCACAACGCTACCCACACGAGAACGACGTCGGCCGTAACCTGAATGAGCCGTTTTTGACGGCGTGACAGCTCAAGCAACAGTTTGCGCAATTTACCCATAACCCCGTCGTACACCTCGAACCGCTCACCTATTGATCATGCTGACGAGTGTACGTCTGCGACGCTCTCGTAACTTTGAAATAACTTATCTGGTTCAAAACATTGAAACCGGTAGCGCCATAAGGGAGCTAAATCACCATCACGGGGCGTGTGCAAGGAATGCAGGCCTCGACCGATACTACCGGCAAGAACTGAAAACCGTGAGGAGAAGGGGATCAGATATCGCGAATATCAGGCGGTTTTTCGCCATCCCTTTTCCCCACCAGCAAGAACCGACTCGCACCAAAAGGAAATTGTGGGGCCCCAAACGGGTCTAAGGCTTCACGGCTTGCTGCATAACACTGCGAATCACCTCGCAGGTCTTTTCGATTTCGGCTTCAGTCAACGTCGGGTGTACCAAGAACATCAAGCTTGTCTCACCCAGCTCTTTCGCAATAGCTAGTCGTACTTCTGGACGCCAGCCCGTATCGTCGAACGCTTTCTCGAGGTACACCTCAGAGCAAGAACCTGAAAAACATGGAACGCCAAGAGCAGAAATCTCGGACAGAATACGGTCTCGGTTCCAGTCAGCCTTCAACTGCTGCGGCTCTACGAACACATAACATTTATAGGCAGCGTGAGCATAGTTTTCGGAAACCGCTGGAGCACGCAAACCTTTAAGCTCTCGAGCCTGCGACCAAATACGCTCCGCATAATTGATTCGGCTAGCACGCCACTGCGCCATGCGACGAAGCTGAATCCGGCCTATGACCGCTTGCACTTCCAGCATCCGCCAGTTCGTACCAAAGCTCTCATGCAACCACCGGAAGCCTGGTTGATGGTCTCCTTCGTAAATGGCTTCCCAGCTCTTGCCATGATCCTTGAATGCCCACATTTTCAACCAGAGGGTGCGGTCATTCGTCGTGACCATCCCACCCTCCCCCCCAGTGGTCATGATTTTGTCCTGGCAAAACGACCAGGCGCCTATATGACCAATGGAACCTACGGGGCGTCCCTTATACTTCGCACCATGTGCCTGGGCGCAATCTTCGATTACCTTGACATCATGAAGTGCTGCCAACTCCATGATCGGATCCATATCACACGGCCAGCCGGCCAAATGCACACAGATAATACCCCGGGTACGAGGGGTCAAGACGGCCTGGATTGTCTGTGCGGTAATGTTCTGGGTATCGCGGTCGACCTCGGCGAAGACCGGAATCGCACCGGCATTGACAATGCTGGAAACTGAGGCGAGGAAGGTGCGAGGCGTGACGATGACTTCGTCTCCATGCCCAATACCCAGTGCAATCAGTGCAAGGTCAAGTGCTACAGTGCCGTTCGCCAGGGCGACGGCATATTCAGTGCCTGCCCATGTGGCGAACTCTTTCTCAAACTCGCGGCACTCCTGTCCGGTCCAGTAGTTGACCTTATTGGAAAGCACTACGTCGCGAACGGCATCGGCCTCTTCCTCAGTGAACGAAGGCCAAGGAGAAAATGGGGTATTCAACACGGTTTTTACCTGCCACACATAATTAATAAAGAACCATCGATAATCCAGGCCGGCCAATCAGTCACGTGTATCCGATGGTTAAACACTCAGGATCTTGCAATCGCTCGAGCGGGCACTCCTGCGACCGTCATGTTATCAGAGATATCGCAGATCACCGCGGCTCCGACCCCCACCATCACGTTAGAACCTATGCTGAGCACCTGTCTGACGCATGCACCGATACCAATCCAGCTTCCGTCGCCGACGGTTACCGCACCAGCCAACCGCGCACCTGGACTGACATGCACGCACGCCCCAAGAACACAGTCGTGATCAACGCTGCAGCCGGTGTTCAGAATTGCCCCTTCACCAACGATCGCATAGGCATTGACTACTGCTGATGCAAACACGACGGTTCCGGACCCGATATTAGCGTATCGGCTTATGATCGAAGAAGGGTGCATCAAAACAGGAAGTTGTGCGCCTGAGGCTTTCAGTTCGTCCATTTTACGTCGACGGACACTGTTGTTGCCAATAGCAACCAGAACTCCATCAAACTCCCCTACACGGCTGAGCAAGTCGCTAGTGTTTCCAACGACCGGCCAAACCCCGATGGAAGACACTTGTGGCCATGCGTCATCAAAGAACTCTATGACTTGCCATCCACAACACTCCGCCGTGTCAGCGACAACTTTTCCATGCCCGCTCGCGCCAAGAATTGCCAGCCTCTTCATTTTTTTGACCCGGTGAACTTGGTCATTGTTACTTCACCCTCAGCGCTGATCCCATCCCGGATCAAAACTTTTTTGATGGTGAGAAAAATAATTTTCAGGTCGAGCCACAGCGACTGATTGTCTACATACCAAACATCAAGTTTGAATTTCTCTTCCCAGGACAACGCATTGCGACCATTTATCTGTGCCCACCCGGTAACCCCGGGTCGCGCATCATGCCTGCGAACCTGCACTTCATCGTACAGAGGCAGATACTCCATCAATAGCGGGCGAGGCCCTACCAAACTCATATCCCCCTTGATGACGTTCCACAACTCCGGTAACTCATCCAAGCTGCTGGATCGAAGAAATCTGCCAAAATCTGTCATTCGCTCAGAATCAGGTAACGGATTACCGTTGGCGTCCAACGCATCCCGCATAGTGCGAAACTTAACCATCTCAAAGGGTTTACCACCGAGACCCGGCCTGACTTGTCGAAACAAAATCGGAGACCCCAATCGCTTGCGAATCAGGTATGCGACAATCGCGATCACGGGAGACAAGACAATCAACCCGGCTACGGAAGCCACAATATCGAAGAAGCGTTTTGACATCGAAGGTCCTTGAAAGACAAATTATTGTGGGGAAAAAGCGTTGGAGTTCATTTCGACAAACGCTTGAAGTGCTCACCAAAACGCTTGACACCGACATGCAAGGACAGCTCTCTGTGATAGAACGCCAATCCGTTTTCAGCCATGTCCTTATGCCCTTGTACCGAGACATCTATCAAGGCCAGGACCGCGTCCGCAAGAGCCTGCGGATTGTCTGACTCGCTGACAACTCCACAACCGGCGTCGCGCACAAGATCGGCAGCATCACCGTCTACCGCCATCAAGATCGGCTTACCGGCCGCCATATACGCCTGGGTTTTAGAAGGAATAGTGATGGTGAACAACGGATCCTTCTTCAAATGTACAAGCAAGGCATCGGCGCTGGAAAGATAGGCTCCCACTTCAGGCATCGGAACAGCAGGCAGAAAGAATACATTGTCGAGCTGTCTGCTTTTCGCAAGTGCTTCCAGCCTGGAGGCCTCAACTCCCCCGCCCAGGAAGATAAACGCTACTTGACTGGCCTTTTCCTGCAACAACTGTGCAGCTGCAATGACTGTATCAAGCGACTGCGCCTTGCCCATATTTCCAGCGAACAGAATTCGAAACTTCGAAGTCACTGGAAAATTGGCCGGTGGATTACTCGAAGTGGAACGAACCATATCTTCGGCACACCAGTTGTAGATGACATCGATTTTTTGCGAAGGCACTCCCCGCTCGATCAATAGATGCTTGAAACCAGGAGACAATACGACAATCTGGTCTACGTGACCGTATACCCAATCGCAGACGCGAGAGACAATTTTCAGGAGCTTTTCGTTGGAAAACATCCCTGTGGCCTTGAGCGTGTCAGGCCACATATCCTGAATATCGTATACCACGGGCACACGCCGAAAAAAACGAACCAGCGCAGCCGCAATACCTACCGTCAATGGAGGATGGTAGGCATAAATGACATCCGGTTTTTTCGCTCGAAAAAGGCCATACAGCAAAATACTGGCTGCAAAGCTTATGTAGTTAAAAAGTCGGCCGACACCACTCTGCCCATGGCTTGGGTAGAGTGGTACACGCGTCACATGGACGCCGTCGATGACTTCGCGCTGCAAGGGTTTGATCCTATAGCCAGGATACAATTTACCACCGGGATAGTTTGGAAACCCGGTGACAACCTCGACTTCAAAACCCTGCGCAACTAACTCACGAGCAAAAACAAGCCCTTTGAACGTTGGCTCAGGATCAAACCACTGAGTGAACAGTAAAACACGAATGGTCATTCGTATTAGTACCTTCTCCAAACGGTCCGCATGACATAATCACGATAGCTGTGAATGATTCGAACCACTTTCTCAGCCACGTTAGGCATGCTGTAGTCCGCTACAAGTCGCAGCGTACGCTCTTCGTCACGATCCTGACCTTCCAGCACTTGCAAGCCTTGCATCACCCGCTCGACCTCGAGACCAACCATCATTACCGCGGCCTCTTCCATACCCTCTGGACGCTCATGAGCTTCCCGAATATTCAACGCAGGGAAGTTAAGAATGGAAGATTCTTCGTTGATCGTACCGCTGTCAGAAAGGACTGCCTTGGAATCAAGCTGCAACTTGTTGTAGTCCTTGAACCCCAATGGTTTGAGCAAGCGAACATTTTCATGGAACTTCACACCCATGGCGTCAACCCGCTTCTGGGTACGTGGGTGGGTTGAAACAATAACGGGATAGCCATAATGCTCGGCGACCGTATTCAGAACCTCGACTAGCTTGCCGAAGTTTTTATCGGAATCGATATTCTCTTCGCGGTGTGCGCTAACGACGAAAAACTTACCCTTCTCCAGACCGAGACGAGCAAGGACATCCGACGCTTCGATGCCTTCACGGTAATAATTGAGCACTTCAAACATCGGGCTACCGGTCTTGATTACCATGTCAGGCGAAAGGCCTTCGCGCAGCAAGTAATCACGAGCGATCGTACTGTAAGTCAGATTGATATCCGCAGTATGATCGACAATACGACGATTGATTTCTTCGGGAACACGCATGTCGAAACAGCGATTACCAGCTTCCATATGGAAGGTCGGGATCTTGCGGCGCTTGGCAGGAATGACTGCCATGCAGCTATTTGTGTCTCCCAAGACCAACAGAGCCTCTGGCTCAATCTCGGCCAGGACGCGGTCCACACTAATAATCACGTTACCGATAGTTTCGGCGCCAGTGGCACCCGCAGCGTTCAGAAAATGATCAGGCTTGCGGATCCCTAAGTCCTGAAAGAAAATTTCATTCAGTTCGTAATCGTAATTCTGCCCGGTATGGACAAGTACGTGATCACAATACTGATCCAGAGCAGCCATTACGCGCGACAGACGAATGATCTCCGGACGGGTTCCCACTACGGTTACGACTTTTAATTTTTTCATGATTTTAAACGTCACATTTCAAAAAGTGATAGATAAGTAATTAACACTAGCCAGCGTTTTCATCATCTGCCAGCACGATAAAAGCGCTTAACTCGTCGGCAACCCCGTCACACATCACTGTGTAACCTTCGCTTTTGTCACAGCTGCTGACCAGACCTGACTGAGGACTGCGCTCTCACTGAGCTGGCATAATGACACATTTGAGTCCAATTCTTTGAATATCGTCGACGCACCATCCAAAGGTGACCATTTTAGCATCGCGCCCCGACCCCGACACCAGCACGTCGTCAGTAGACAGCGCCCCTGGCACCATCACTCGCTTACCTTATTCGCAGCGTTGAAGTCTTCGTAATACTGTTGCGTTCGCAGTCGACCATCACCCTCTTCATTGGTCAGCACATATTTTATATATGACTGATAGGGAGTAAATGGCATCGCAGAACCGGCAGAAACAAAAAACAACAGTGAAGCGAGACTAACAACCGCGACACTTGCAGCTACCATTGCGCGAGCAGGCTCCCGCAACTGCCTGAGAATGTCGTATATGATTACCGCCTGTGCAAAACAAGCCAGATATTGAATGCGGTTCCATATTAGAGCAAAATCAAACAAAAATGATTGCGCACCGATCAAACATATAAGCGCACCAATTGACACTAACTCTCGACGCGTTATTTCTTTTATATACAGCTTGGCCAACCCAAGCAACATACAATTCAAAACCAAATAACCGGCCCCCGCTATTGAACGCTGGGAAAAACCAAAACCAGCATAGACACTGAGCTTCTCGGAAACGAACGGAATATTTGCGACGGCACCCAAGCCGAGAGCAACTTGGCCTGAACCGATACCGACACTATAAAAAAGCAAACAGACTGCAATATAGATCCATACATGCGTGATCAGGTAACGAATTCCGCGAAGAAAGAATATGGGCGCATACATAAGCGCCGAGTACTGAAAACCCATAGCAATGAAAAAACCAAAAAAGGCTTTCTTCGACCGTCCAAAAACAAAGCTTTCCATTGACAAAAGCATAATGGAAACAGCAATAGACTGACGTATCGTCCCCATCTCCAATGGAATATACACCCAACAAAAAACAAAAGCCAAACCAAGTGAAACACGCGAATCAAACCGATAAAAAAACCTGCACGCACAATATGTATTGAAAGTACCAACTAAAAACAGAAAAAACTGAAAGTTACCAACCCGAGAAACAAGGTAATTCAACAAATAGAAAAGTGGCTCCATTGAGACCACATCTCGCGGAAAGTCCATAAACACGGAGTTTTCTACGGCATTATAATATTGCTCATAAACCACCCAATCGAAGCCTGTTTCGAATCTAAATGCGCAAATTAACCAAAAGGCGAGTAATGCTACGAAAAAGCTTATGCCAGTCTTCGTCTGAATGAACAGTCCTGGAATTGTTATGACCCAAAGCAAGACACCAATACCAAGATAAAAAAACATGACAATCCTTTCCTTAACACTTGCAGACCAAAGACAGCGACTAACGATCCGAACATTTAAATTTTATTAACCGTTACGTCCATCTTACCGTGATCTAATTAGACCTGCCATCTTAATAGCCCGCATCGCCTGAACGAACATATGCCAGCATGTATCATCAAATTAACACTATAGGGTCACGCGAAAAATGACTCCCTGCCCTGCTCGCTCAGGCGATCAAAGCAGAGAGCATTTCCAACCTAGGCCTCGCTGCCGACCGGACGTGCGTACGTGTCCGGTAGCTCGCGATCAAAAATTTCGTTCGCCCAAAGCATCACAATCATCTCCTCATCCCCGGCATTGGTGATGTCATGAGTCCAACCCGGAACCGTCTCAACGATTTCCGGTTGATCACCGCTGGTGAACAACTCATAAAACTCATCAGATACGATATGCCTAAAGCGAAAACAAGCCCTACCTTTTATTACCAAAAACTTTTCAGTTTTCGAATGGTGGTAGTGACCACCACGTGTAACACCCGGATGAGCGGTGAAGTATGAAAATTGACCACTGTCTCCGGTTTTCAGCATCTCGACAAATACCCCTCTAGGATCACCGTACTTTGGAACCTGGTAGGTGAAACTCTCGGGAGGTAAATAGCTGACATAGGTAGAGTAAAGCGCACGTACCAAGCCAGTACCTACCGGCTCCGTGATCAAGGTGTCACGACTTTCGCGAAACGCCTCCAACTGCTTTGCCAGAGCTCCAACACTGATACAGTATTGAGGCTGGACGTCTACGAATCCATCATCTGACGACTTTCCATCCATCGCTGAAATGAAGTGTTTGATAACATCATCGATATAGACAAGATTAATATTTGCGTGTGGGTCATTGATAGTAACCGGCAGTCCACGCGCAATATTATGGCAAAACGTTGCAACTGCCGAGTTATAATTCGGCCGAGCCCACTTGCCAAAGACATTTGGAAGCCTGAACAAGTAAACGGGTGAACCAGACTTTTCCGCGAGCGCTGTCAGCGCCTCTTCAGCACCAAGCTTGCTATGGCCGTACGGATTATCCTGCTCAGCCTGAATGGACGAAGTATAAAGTACTGGCACCGGTTTACCGCATGCTGATACCGCTTCACAAAGAGCTTGCGTCAAGTCCGTATTACCAGCCTTGAACTCTTCCGGATCTTGTGGTCGATTCACTCCTGCCAAGTGAAATACAAAATCCACACTGCTTATTAGTGCCGATAACTGATTGACACTATCGTCCCGAGTGAACCGGACGACTTCAATATCAGCGCGCTCGTTCAGATGCGCTATCAAGTTCTTGCCCACAAAACCATTGGAACCGGTGACCAGCACTTTCATGGTTTCACTCCTCCGGCGTCGCGTGTTCACCACGCTGAATAGCGCGCATAAAGTCCAGCTTCAACAGCAGGTTCTTCATACCTTCGATATCCAGTCTTTCGGTATTATGGGAGTTATAATCTTCAGTGCGAGAAATCTTTTCCTCCCCTTGCTCCACAAATTTTGCGTAGTTCAAATCGCGTAGATCAGGCGGCACTCGGAAGTAATCACCACGATCTTCCGCGCAGGCCATTTCTTCACGACTCAACAGCGCTTCATACAGCTTTTCGCCATGGCGAGTACCGATCACTTGAATCGGGTGCTCCGGCAGATTGAGCATTTGAGTCAGCGCATTGGCAAGAGTTTCTACTGTAGCTGCTGGCGCTTTCTGCACAAACAGGTCGCCATTGTTGCCGTGCTCAAAAGCGTACAACACCAAATCCACCGCATCCGCCAGAGTCATCATAAAGCGAGTCATGCTAGGGTCGGTCAGGGTCAAAGGCTTGCCGTCGCGAATCTGCTGAATGAACAGCGGAATAACCGAACCTCGCGAAGCCATGACGTTGCCGTAGCGCGTTCCGCAAATGACAGTCTTCTCATCATCAGCACTACGCGACTTGGCCACCATCACCTTCTCCATCATCGCCTTGGAGATTCCCATTGCATTGATGGGATAAACGGCCTTGTCAGTACTCAAGCAAACAACGCGCTTGACACCATTTTGAATAGCCGCTTCAAGTACGTTCTCCGTACCCAGGACATTGGTCTTCACAGCCTCCATAGGGTGGAACTCGCAGGATGGAACCTGCTTGAGCGCCGCCGCGTGGAAAATGTAATCGACGCCACGAGTGGCATTCAGGACGCTCTGGTAATCACGAACATCACCAATATAGAACTTCAGCTTGGAGCTCGCGTAATGCTTACGCATGTCATCCTGCTTTTTTTCATCCCGACTAAATATGCGAATCTCGGCAATATCGGTATCAAGAAAGCGCTTCAAGACAGCATTACCAAAGGACCCGGTACCACCGGTGATCAAAAGCGTCTTATTCTGAAACATAATATCCTCACAACATTATTTGTTTCAAACAGCCACAAGAAGACTCATATTCTTTGCCTTGAAAACTGATGACAACAAACATCAGGAATACAATGCAAAAAAACAAATCTGACACGTGTGCCGATTGATTGTTAGCTAGTGTATTTAACACCGACAAATACACAAACAGGCACAGGAGCACCAAGTTTTTAGCACTCATTTTCCACAGTACTGCATTTTTCCATGTGCCGCGCCAGAAAAGCCCCATCACGACTATTGGCAGAGTGACTCCCAGAAAACCTGGATCGCTAGTCAGCCGCGGAAAGATAGTCACCCACTGCGAGCCATCGTCACTTTCTACAGTCACCAGCAAAGCACAGGCCATGCCCAACATAAGAGGAGGCAGAAGAACCTTACCTAATTCATTGGACATAAATCACACTCCACAAGCACAGAACTATACGACCAAATCAAGAAGTTGGGACGTAATGTGCTTCACTTCAAACACTTCTTTAAAACGCACCGGCCCCAACTCACTCATTACCCTCATTTTATCAGTATCGCGCAGCAACACTTCGATAGATTCGAGCAACTTACCAGGTTCTCCAGCTTCAACACTGATGCCTACGCCTAATGAGGCTATATAGTCCCCATAATCCGTAGAGGACTCTACCGACGCGATAATAGGCAAACCCACTCTCAAATAATCTATCGTTTTAGATGGAAAGCTTGGGACATCAACATCCCTGACCGTACATACAAGAGCGAGATCACAGGATTTTATCAACCCCACATACTCATCTCGAGGTATACGTGGAATCCAGATAAGATTTCCACCGCATTGCTCGATACTTGCCTCCACAAGTGACTCAAGGGAACCACTCCCGATCACGAGAAACGTTACGGGAGAACCACGCTGCTGCGAAAGCTTAGCGGCCCCTATCAGGTCTTCAAGACCTCGACCGTGAACGAGTTGGCCACCAAAAACAACAAGCGGCCTGTCCTGCGGCAAAGAATACTTTTGGCGAATATCGGCACGATCCACCCCAGGCAATGTTGTTTCTTTCCCCCACACCGGGGTGATGCAAATTTTTTGCTCATCGCGAATAGGGTAATGAGTACGAAGATAAGTTTCGTTCGCAGGCGACATACACGCAATCACATCGAATTTGCGTATCAGCGTCTCTTCAACCTTTCTTGCTACAAAGAAAGAAACACCAGACGAAAATAAACCGATTTGTCGATGATGATGCGGAAAGAAATCCCACTGAATCAATAGCGACGTAAGCTTTTTGTTTCGGGCCAACAACATAATTGGCAAAGCCATGGTAATGGCAGGTGAAAACCCAATCACCGCATCAAATTTGCGTTGCTTGACCAGCTTTCGCGAAATCGAATATGCAGAAAATGACGAGAGGCTCCACTTCAGGATACGAGTAACGAAACCAAATGGGGAACTCACCAACAAAGGAGGAATCGAAATCACTTCGACCCCGTTTCCCAGCTTTAGATTCGAACGGGTGCTGCCGGGTTTTGCCGACCAGTCGAGACATAGCACGGTCACCTCATGCCCCAATTCCTGGAAAGAATCGGCCAATTCATTTGTAAGCCAAGGATCATTTTCAGACAATGAAAACTTGGTACACAGCATAAGAATCTTCATGACTTCCCTCTCTTAAACCAAAATCCCAGCCCTACGGCCATGAATATGGAAAGCAACCCGTAAGTAATCACGTGCGCATACACTGGAGCCATAGACCCAAAAGTACTCAGCAGCATGAGAAACACGCTAAAAATAAATATACCTTGTGCAAATTCGAATATTATCGACACTCGCACAGCACCTCTAGCCATGAATATCAAAGATATTGCAGACGCGATCGTTCGAAAAATATCTCCAACCATCTGAGGTAAAAAATAGTCAGTCATCGGAAGAAACTCGTCTGAAAAAACCAACTTAACAATAATATTTTTCAGATTATAAAGAGCGATGAAACCTAACATGAGAGCTGATAACAACCACAATAGACTGATTTTAAACTCTTTAATAACCAAGTTAAGATTGGCTGCTGATGCATACCGAGGCAACACATAATTCATCAAAACAACACCAACGAACTGCATATAGACATCAGACAGCTTAATCACACCCTGCCACAGCCCCACCTGCTCCCAGCCAAACCGCTGCGCCATACCATCACGCATCAAAATTTGCGCAACTGGAACGGATGTAGAACCTACCAAGGCCAAAACTGAAAAAGACAACAGGTGACGCATTCTAACCCTATCGACGAGGAATCTCGAAAAATGGAATAGCTCTCTCCGGCCTGAAGCCATAAACAACAATGTGACAATTGCGGTTAATGCCGGCATTAGCATTACCGAGTACGCAGCACCGTCAAAACCAAACGAGTTGACTGCAAGGGCCAACACAAGCGTACCAAGTACGGTTCCTAATATATTGACCTTCGCATAGAAAACGCTCTCACCACGACTGCTTGCCTCTGCCTGAACCAAGCTTGCGTAACCCACAATCGCTTGAACCAACCCAAGGCCTACGAAAAGAGCGGTAAACCCTCCCTGCATCAAACGACTTGAAAGTGCGGTGGAGAAAAGCATCAATAACAGTGCAACAATTGCAGAGATTACGGTCGTTAGTGTAAATGCCGTAGCAAACCAGGCCTTCCCTTCCTTCGATGCAACAGGTGACTCCGCCAGGACCTTGATCAAACCATTGGTTATTCCGCCGCCGGCAAACATGCCCGTAATAGCAACCAGCGTCATGAGCTGACCAAGCAATCCAAAACCATCCGGCCCCAACTTCCAAGCCAGTAGTTTTATTACTATGAGTCCTGCTACGGCCTTCACTAGTATTGAGGAGGCGAAATGGATACCAGCTTTCAATCTTGCCAAACTTCAAACCTCATCGCAGTGCCCTTTTTCTTGCAGCCTGAAATCACGCCAAGAAAGCTACACCCAAGCAGTGGCATCCACTGCTGGGTAATCCATCACTTAAGCACAGGTCCCAATACGAATGGAGCAACAAAAGGTACGCCCCCTGAATTCCTTTATCCAAGCAACCATCAGTGCCACCATCAAACACACCCTTACGTGCTACCAGACGAGAAATGCTGGCCACACAGCAACGTACGACTGAGAAAAACCCGCAAATTCAACACACTTACCGCTCCAGAGTCAACCCTCACTCATCAGCCAGAACGCCTTGCTCAAGGCACGCTGACGATACAAACCGGGCGTACGCCTTGAAATGACAAATAGCTCCCAGTAATCGGGCTCGAAAGCAATACCGAAACCCGCCCACCAGGCCATTCAAAGCCCCATCGGACTGTGTCCGTACAGCTACAAAAAATTGATTATACCTGTGCACACGTAGCATCGCTGCCACACAATTCGACATTCTCACCATCAAGCACAAATTCACTCCTGTCGAGCCAAATCCGTCGGAATTTATCGGTGGCACGCTCAAGCAACGCAAGACCGAGCAAAAAGCATAGACTCTGATCTCCAGACGAACGGGCGCATGGCAAAACTGTAGGTTTAAATGGGAATTCCCAGAATGAAAAATCAAGGCCGAATCTTCAGAATGCCGACAAATAGCCAGCAACTTCTTCAACTAAATAGCTTGATAGATGTTACGAATGGGGGGGAGCAGAAAAAGAGTCAAAAGTGCAGGATATCAACAAAAAACTGAAGAATATGCATTACCCTAATCACTTCGAGTGCGCCCCCCCCCATTGAGAAGCAACCGCATCATGAAACGCGCCAAAAATTGATCAATCCGCCAGTCATTGATATGACAAGGGTTACCACATCTTTACTGAGAAAAAACCGACTTCTTGGATGAATTCGAAGAAAGGAAATAGAGCACCAAGACAAAGCCCACCCCCAACAACACGCCAAAGAGAAAACTGAGCATAATTATTAAAGATTTTTTAGGTTTTATAGGGTTGAGCGGTGGCTTGGCATCTCCATCCATGCGATAGGCGACAACATCCTGAAGATTTGAAGAAATGGACTTGTAAAACGCCCGCTTTGACTCAAGATCCCGCAGACGCCCAATGAAAGGGTCATTCGCACCTCGCGCCTCCAGGTTTTCAATTTCCGCTTCCAGCGCTTTAGTGCCACGCATGTAAATGAGCTGCCCATCGACGCTGCCAGCGATTTGAACCGCGGGATTGCCAGTAATAATAGGAGGCTTCTCCAATCCAATGGCGTTCGCAACCCGAAGAGCTTCACGCAGTTTTGTGATGGTATCCTCTCGGACTTTTTGAGCATTTTCACGCAAATCGGCAATTTGTCGATCAAGACTGCGAACTTTGACATCCGCCTCATATAAAACGTTTTTTATTATTTCCTGCTCCGCCAACTTACCTGCTCGATGAATATATTCTTGCGCCCATTGCGCAGCTTGGTCGGGGTTACTACTTTGAATAGTAACCACATACTCATCAGGAAGATCTTTTCTTGTCTGAGACACAGCCAAGCGTTTGGAAAGCTCGGAATACAGAAGATTACTGCCAGCCTTGCCCTCGTCTTTACTTGATCCGGGCGCCATTACTTCAGCAATGAATGTTTGACGGAGAGTCTCGCCTCTCAAACTCTGCAAAAAAATCGAGTAAACATCTTTAACGGTAATAGGAACCAGCTCTGTTTCGCTGCCTCGGCCGTAATTTAGATTCGCAATATCATTGTAAGTAGGAGGCATAGCAATTGCACTTGCCTCATAAACTGGGCGAGCCAAAAAAACGTAGGCTACTGCAATCAAGGTTACTACGCTTGTAGTAGCGAAAATCGTCCATTTTTTTTTCCATAGCACGCGAAAAATATCGGAGATATCAATCTCGCCCATGTCATTGGATTCTTTACTATTCAAAATTCTTAATTTCCACTACAGATTGATCACTCAGCTCAGCAAATCATCAGCCCAATCAGGTACGGCTTCGCCTTTGCTTAAAAGCCATCGCCAAAAGCGGACCAAGCAAAATACCACCTAGCAAAAATGTCGCTACGAAAACAGAAACCGGGAGTGGCTGCGTTGTCATCCCCAAAAAAGAAATAGAGGTAAGCTGCTGATTCTCAAGCATAAAAACTAGAATAGCAGCAAAAAGCACTAGCAAACACAGCCCTAGAACAGCCTTTCTGAAACTATTCATTAGAGCCTACTCCGGAAAACGCACTAAAACTCACCAGCATCATCCTCATCCTCATCCTCATTCACCCGATCCCTAAGCTCTTTCCCCGGCTTGAAATGCGGAACGAACTTGCCATCGAGACTGACAGACTGGCCAGTTTTCGGAT
>RCUK01001006.1_pt1 | contig 19739 bp, 21 predicted proteins | sample 2166381 | NCBI WGS metagenome assembly RCUK01 (sample SAMN09932809, study PRJNA488358) | compost metagenome | isolation source: compost soil in an enriched community | place: Germany: Experimental Botanical Garden | reverse complement strand
CACGCTGAGGGAGCGCATGGCGGAGTGGCTGGCAGCACGGACCCAGGACGCGGCCAGCGACGGAAGGTGTTGCGGGTTCTGTGGCGTCTCGATCGCAGGCGAGCACCACAGCGCCCGGTATTGCCGCGAGTGCCGGGACCCGGATCTGCGGAGCCAGGTCACCGAGATAGTGAAGGCGAAAGAGGCAGAGCGCAAGGAGGGACCATGAAGCGACAGCGCAGCTACAAGGAAGACGGCACCCTCGCCCATTATGTGGTCTACCTGCTTCCCGAGGGGAGGTACTGGACCAGCAAGGTGCGGGGCGAGTACGCACAGATGCACATGACAACGCGAGACGGCGGGCGCTACATAGAGACCGATGGGGCGGGGCGACTGAGAGAGTCACCCGCCCTTTTCGATCAGCTCAACGGTACTTCCCCCGCTCTCTTTCACAAAACCCTCGCGTATATGCGGGATAACCCGAGAATGGCCAAGCTCGTGAGGGCGATCGAGGTAGTTCAAGAGCATGAGGCGAAGCGTTCGGAGAAAACCTTGGCGGAAACCGCTTTGCTTCACGAACTCAGCGAAAGAACACTACGTCGGCACTTCTGGAGCGGGGTTGAATTGCTAGGATCCCTACTGGTCGGAGAAAACGTCCCGATCACGGATGACTACCGTAAGGTGTCGTGAAAACCAGTCAATTAATAATAGTTTACTTGATTTGGCCGATTTTCTGCCGTATTCTGCAAGGTAGAGACAAAGTCGCGAATTGCAAGCCGCTTCCTTCGGGGGGCGGCTTCGTCGTTTCTCCGGAGGATGCCATGAGTGCTCAACCGACGCCCCTCTACACCAAACCCTGCCCCAATTGCTCTACCGGTCGCGTCTCGCGCAGCTCCTGCATGAGGTGCAACGGGTCGGGGCGGGTGAGGGCGGTATGACTCATGCGGAACTAGTCGAGCTTGCGGCCGAGTGGCTGTGGTCGAAGTGCTCGGTGGTGATCACGGAGATGGTATCCGTCTCCGTCACGATGGAGTGCCCCGATGCCATCGGCTGGTATAGCCACGCGAGCTACCTGGTCGAGTGCAAGGCCTCACGTGCGGACTTCCTGGCTGATCGCAAGAAGGTCTTTCGCCAGAGCCCCGAGCACGGCATGGGCACCTATCGCTACTTCCTGGCAGCCAGGGGAGTGATCAAGCCCGAGGAGTTGCCCGCCAACTGGGGGCTCCTCGAGGTGAGCGAAGGAGGCAAGGTCCGGACGGCAGTGAAGTCCTCGCCCCAGCCTTCGTTCTTCCAGGCTGAGCGAGACCTCTTGCTCTCCGCTCTCAGACGCGTAGGGAAAGCCATCCCGGACGGCGCGGGCGTGAGCGTCAAGTACTACACGCGCTCCAAGGCCAAGGGCACGGCCACTATGGGCGTGGCAATGGATTAATCTCCCGGCAATGGGGGAAACCGACGGCGAGGGCGGCAACTCTCGTCGTCACACTCTATGCGAGGCGGTCAGTCCCGCTGCGGCTTCGACACGCAGCGCCCCGGGCAGAACGGGGGCCTCGCCCAATAGCCCCAGATGCTCTGGGGTGTACCGCGCCAGGTCTCGAAAGCCTGAGCGGGAGCCGGTCGAATCGTCGGGCCGGTGGGGCCGCTCTGTGGTGGGGCGGCCCCTTCACTTTGATTGCTCCCTCCTGGACGTGCAGGAGGGGCCCGGGCGATGGCTGTAGGAGCGGTGGGCCGGGGCGGCACCGGCGCCCGGTTATTCGGGGGTATAATGCCCTGCGGATGCTAATGAAGGGGGACGGGATGACGAACGAGCAGATTCAATCGATCGCAGCCATGACGACGTTCGGCTATGAGGAAGTCAAAGAGGCCATTCGATACCTCACGCCCGCTGTCCCGGATCTTACGTTCGAATTCGTGAAGAACTTCACGATTGAAGTTGCCGCCAAGGGTGGCTCTGTTTCTGAGCATGCCTATGGGCTGTGGGACTTGGCAGGCCGGCCAACGATAGCGCTGCGATAACGACTTCGCCCCGGCTTCGGCCGGGTTTTTTGTTGGGAGAGTGGCGATGAAGCTGATCGAGGTTAAGGCGCTCACGTTGGCCGAGGGCGTGTCGTATCAACTCCACGTGGACGGCTGGGGGCTGTTCTGGCTTGCGGTTGGGCTGGGTATCGTCTGGGCCTTCTGCAGTCGGCCTGACGTCAAAATCAACGTGAAGGGCAAGGGCGAGTGATGTCGATGCTCAAGTATTTCTTCAACCCCGCCGTGTTCTTCGGTGTGTCAGTCGGCTTAGCAGTCCGCGAGATCACGGGATGCAGCCTGCTTGCTCAATCCTACGTGCAGATCGCCGCGACGATGCTTGGGTTGATGTTGGGCGACTTGGCTGAAGAGAGGCCGCGCACAAGGCGCTAGAGCAGGCGCAAGCGGTTGAGCCTACCTCTTCCATCCTACCGATACGGGTGGGTCCCTGCTGGGCTATGGAGGGGGTGGCTGGCGGTCTCGGACGAGGGGATGGGCCCCCATAGGTTCTTCCGGCGCGGTGGGTTGCGCGGCTAGACGGGGGCGCGTTTATTTTCTAGCGACAGGGCGCCCTAGGGGGGTTGTGGTAGTGACGACTCAGAGAGAATTTGCAGACCATGTTGGCATCTCCCAGCAGGCCGTCAGCAACCTCGTCAGCCGCGACGTGCTCAGGAAAAGCGGCTCCCTGGACGATTGGCGCCTTGACTACTGCCGCCACCTCCGAGAGCAAGCAGCGGGCCGCGGAGCTGACGGCGGTGAGTTGGACCTTGCTAAGGAGCGGGCGCTACTGGCTCGCTCGCAGCGAGAAAAACTGGATCTTGAGATCGCGGAGATCAAGCGAGAGTTGATCCCTGCGGAAGAGGTGGAGCGGGAATGGATTGATGTACTGTCGGCGGTACGAGCCGCACTCCTCGCGCTCCCCTCGCGGGCCGCTACCCAGGTCGTTGGCCTGACTGTCGCTGAGGCCAACGAGACGCTCCGGCTGCTGGTCCATGAGATCTTGACGGGGCTGGGTGGAGGGGATGGCGATGGGCTTGATCAAGGAAGTGAGGGCGAAAGTCCTCAAGACCATGCTCCCGCCGCCCGACCTGACGGTGACGCAATGGGCGGACGCAAAGCTCCGGCTAAGCCCCGAGGACAGCGCCGAGCCCGGCCAGTATCGGAGTGACCGCGCCCCCTACCAGAAGGGGATCATGGATTCGGTATCCGATCGCAAGGTCGCTGAGGTTGTCATTCAGTCCTCGGCCCAGATCGGTAAGACGCTCATCACCAAGGCGGTGATCGGCTATCACATCGACCAGGACCCGGCGCCCATGCTCATGGTGCAACCGACCGTCGATATGGCCAAGACCTTCAGCAAGGATCGCCTGGCCCCGATGGTGCGCGATACTCCGGCCTTGCGCGACAAGATCGCGGATCCTCGCTCGCGGGACTCTGGTAACACGGTACTCCAGAAGCAATTTCCGGGCGGCCATATCACCCTTGCAGGAGCGAACGCGCCCGCCGGCTTGGCCTCGCGCCCGATCCGGATCGTCCTATTTGACGAGGTAGACCGTTTCCCGCTGTCGGCAGGCTCCGAGGGCGACCCGATCAGCCTTGGCCGGAAGCGCACGGCAACTTTCTGGAATCGCAAGATCATCTCGGTCAGCACGCCGACTCGCAAGGGTTTGTCTCGCATTGAGGTGGCCTACGAGAACTCCGACAAACGGCGCTACTTCGTACCCTGCCCCCATTGCGACCACTTCCATACGCTGGAGTGGGCGAACGTCGGGTATCCCGAAGGCAAGCCGGAAGAGGCGTGGATTGCCTGTCCGGAGTGCGGTGGGGTCATCACGGACGCGCACAAGCCGCGCATGCTCAAGCGCGGTGAGTGGCGGGCGACCGCCGAGTTCAAGGGAATCGCCGGGTTCCACCTGAGTGAACTCTACTCCCCGTGGCGCACCTTCGCGGACGTGGCGCAGGATTACGAGCTGGCGAAGGATCACCCGGAGCAGCTCAAGACCTGGACCAACACCAGCTTGGGAGAGGTCTACGCCGAGAAGGGCGAGGCTCCCGAATGGCAGCGCCTGGTGGACAAGCGCGAGGATTACCCGATCGGCAGGGCTCCGGCTGATGTCCGCTTCCTTACGGCAGGCGTGGACGTGCAGAAGGATCGCCTTGAGATGGAGATCGTCGGATGGTGCGAGGGCAAGCGGAGTTACTCCGTGGAATACCTCGTCATCATGGGCGACACGGAAAAGACCGGCGACGATGGCCCATGGGCCAAGCTGCGCGAGTTGATCGTCACTGGTCAGTGGGATCACGAATCGGGAGCCCTGCTACCCCTGCGGTACACGGCGATCGACTCGGGCTACCGAACGACGCTCGTCTACGACTTCTGCCGGTCGGTCGGCATGGATCGCTGCGCCCCCATCAAGGGTAAGGACGGCCAGCCGATGGTCATTAGCCAGCCTCGGCCCATCGACCGCAAGAAGGACGGTAAGAAGGCCTGGCGCGGGCTCAAGCTCTACACGGTGGGATCCTCGGTCGTCAAGTCCGAGATCTACGGCCTGCTCGGGCTCAACAAGCGCGAGGACGGCAGCGCCCCTCCGGGGTACTGCCACTTCCCGCAGTACGAGGATCGGCATTTCAAGGAGTTGACCTCCGAGCAAGTGCATATCCGCATGGTCAAGGGGACGCCTAGCCCGGTCTGGGTGACGACTCCCGGCGTGCGGAACGAGCCGCTTGACTGCCGCGTCTACGCCCGCGCCGCTGCCGCGATCGTCGGCATCGACCGCTACAAGGAGAAGGACTGGAAGGCTTTGGATAAGAAATTCGGTCCCGTCAAGAAGCGCAAGACCAAGGAAGCGCCAGCGCCCGAGGCTCCGCAAGAGCCCGTGAAGGAAGAGACACCGCCGCCCGAGCCGCCAAAGCCCGCCAAGCGCCCGCCTCGAAAGAAGCGGGCGTCTTACTTGGAAGGCTCGCGACTGGAGGGCTACCTGTAAGGAGGCCGTCATGGCATGGACTCAAGATCAAATCCGCGCCTTGGAGATGGCCTACGCCCAGGGCGTGTTGGAGGTGCAGTACCCGGATGGCACTCGGAAGCGCTATCGCGACCTCGACGAGATGGAGCGCATCCTGAACCGAATGAAGGCCCAGGTTGGGGGCGGCGGGCGATCCCGCCGCCGCTTCGCCTCGGTCAGCAAGGGGCTGTAGGCCATGAATAAGCTTGACACGCTGATTCTAGGCCTCTCTCCTGCCTGGGGGATGAGGCGGCTCCAACACCGCCTCGCCGCTCAGACCATCGGCCAGCGAACCCGAGCTTACGACGCTGCGAGCAAGGGGCGACGAACCAAGGGCTGGAAGGCTCCGGGAACGAGCGCCAACGCGGAGACGGAGCGCGGGGCGACCATCACCCGGTATCGCGCTCGCGACCTCGCCCGCAACAACGCATGGGCCGCCAAAGCGTTGATGGTCATCACCAACAACGTCGTCGGGACGGGCATCCGAGGGCAATTCACGGACCCCGGCCGCCAGTCCAAGCGGAGCGAGAAAAAGATCGAGCTGGCCATGGGGCTTTGGCAGGAGTGGGCGGAATCCACCGCCTGCGACTTCGACGGCCGCCATGACCTCTATGGGCTGCAAGCCATCGTCATGGATACGGCAGCACGAGACGGTGAGGCCTTGATCCGGAAGCACCGGGTAGCCGGTCTCAAGATCCCCTTGCAGCTCCAGATCTTGGAAGTCGATCACCTGGATACCAGCAAGACCACCGGCGACGGTGGGCGTGCGGTGCTCCAGGGTGTCGAGGTGGACGAGCTGGGGCGCGCAGTCGCCTACTGGCTTTTCCCTCATCATCCCGGAGACGTGAGCTTCTGGGGTAAGATGCTCGGCCAAAACAAGAGCATCCGCGTGCCTGCCGATCAGGTGGATCGCGTCTACCGCCAGGAACGTGCCGGACAGATCCGGGGCGTGACGTGGTTTGCGCCGATCGCCATCCCTCTGCGGGACCTCGACGCCCTGGAGGACGCTCGCTTGATTCAGCAGGTGATCGCCTCCTGCTTCGCGGTCTTCGTGACGAACGCGAACGGCGAGGGCGAGCCTACGACGGGCGCCGAGAGCGACGAGGAGAGGGACCGCATAGAGAAAATCCAGCCGGGGATCTTCGAGTACCTCCAGCCCGGCGAAAGCGTCGAGTTCGCAGCGCCTCCGGCCCCGGAGGGTTTCGGAGAGTTCCAGCGGACCATCTTGCGGAAGATCGCGGCGGGCCTCGGCGTCACCTACGAGGCGCTTACCGGCGACCTCTCGCAGACCAACTTCTCCGGCGGCCGGATGGGCTGGCTGGAGTTCTGGCGGAATATCGAGGCGTGGCGCTGGCGGATGCTCATCCCTCAGGGCTGCGATCCTATCGGCAGGGCCTTCATGGAGGCGGCTCGCTTCGGCGGCTTCGACCTCTCGGGCCTGGTGATGGAATGGAGCCCGCCGCACCGCGAGCTGATCAATCCCAAGGAAGAGATCGCGGCCATGCTGGCCGAGGTCCGAGCGGGCTTCAAGAGCCTGTCTCAGGTTATCCGCGAGCGCGGTTACGACCCGATGACAGTCCTCAAGGAGATCGCCGAGGACGCCAAGCTCCTGGACGAGCTCGGCCTGGTTCTCGACTCCGATCCCCGCAAGACTACCCAGCAGGGCCAGCCGCGAGACAAAGCCCCGACCCCGGCCAAGGTGCCGGAGACCTAGCGAGGTAACGCATGAAAGTACGAAAGAAGGTCGCGCCAACCGAGCGGCAGGCGTTCTTCGTTCCATCGACGTACGACCCCGAAACCCATACGGTTGAAGTGGTCTGGACGCAGGGCTCGCGAGGCCTTCGCTACGACTGGTGGAGCGGAGAGAAGTGGTACGAGGAGCTTGAGGTCTCCGATAAGGCGATTCGGATGGAGCGCCTTAACCTCGGGGCTCCCCTCTGCGATACGCACCACGCTAATCGCGTTAAAGACGTGATCGGTGTGGTTGAGCGCGCTTGGGTGGAGGGCGGCGAAGGCCGCGCCTTGGTGCGATTCAGCCAGCGCGCGGAAGTCAACGACATCGAAAAGGACGTAGCAGACGGCATTCTCCGCAACCTGTCCTGTCGCTACGAAACCCACCGATTCGAGCGCGTATCCGATGCCGAGGATGGAACCCCGGTATTCCGGGCAGTCGATTGGGAACCTAGCGAAATCTCGCTCGTCCCGATCGGCTTCGATATGACCGCTCAGGTCAGAAGTGACCAACCCCCGCCGCTCCGGGAGGTCGAGGTGATCGACACCCGGGCCGACTTCACCCGAGAATCCCAATCCGCCGCCCCTTCGGCCCCCTCTTCGGAGGGGGCTTCGTCTTTGGGGGCTACCCAACAGGAGGACACCAGAACCATGGGAGACGAAATCCAGAACCCCCAGGGCGGCACCGAGCAGGCGACCGCCGCAACCGCCACCACCCCCGATACCTCGGAAGTCCGCGCCCAGGCGACCCGCGCCGAGCAGCACCGAGCCAAGGAGATCCGGACGCTGGTTCGAATGGCCAATCTGGACGAGAAGATGGCCGACGACCTGATCGACGGCGGCGTCCCTCTCGACCAAGCCCGCAGCCAGATCACCCAGAAATGGGCGGATCAGGCCAGCGCCCGGACGGTGAGCGTCCATGGCGGCGTGACCCGCGACGAGCGTGACAAGGTTCGTACAGCGATGCAGGATGCCATCGCGCTCCGTGCCAACCCTCGCGCTCGCCTGGCCGAGAACGAGACCGAGCATCGCCAGGCCATCGAGTCCGCCCGCGAGTTCCGTGGGATGCGTCTCCTTGACCTGGCCCGTGAGTCGATCGAGGCGGCTGGCGGTCGCGCCCGAGGCCTTTCCTCTCGTGAGATCGCTCAAGCTGCGCTCAATATCAACGATACGGCGCGTCGCTCAGCAGGGATGCACGCCACTTCCGACTTCCCGGAGATCCTGGCGAACACGGTCAACCGCACGCTTCGGCAGGCCTACCAACTCTCTCCCAAGACATTCACGCCGTTCTGCCGACAGACTACCGCGCCTGACTTCCGAGAGGTCGCTCGCGTCCAGATGTCGGAGCTGAGCAGGCTTCATAAGGTCAACGAGGGCGGTGAGTACAAGATCATGACCTTTGGGGACGGGGCGGAGAAGTACGCCCTCGTGAAGTACGGCGGCATCATCCCGATCACCTGGGAAGCTTTGGTGAACGACAACATGGATGCTTTCGATCGCATCCCCCTGATGATTGCCGAAGAGGCATCCGCCAACGAGTCGGATATCGTCTACGGCATCTTGACCGGAAACCCGCTGATGGCAGACGAAGAAAACCTCTTCGACTCCGTTCACGGCAATATCGTGACCGGTCCCGGTACGGTCATCAACGATACGAACCTCGGTATCGCTCGTGCCATGATGCGAAAGCAGACCGGCCCGCAAGGCCGTGTCCTGAATCTCGCGCCGGAGTTCCTGATCGTCGGCCCCGACAATGAAATGCTGGCGAACAAGTACACCTCGGCGAGCTTCGTGGCAGCGAAGGCCTCTGACATCAACCCGAACTTCAACACCTCGCTCGAAGTCATTGTTGAAGGTAGAATCCAGGGGCGCAACTGGTATATGTCCGCGCTTCCCAGCCGGATCGACACCATCGAATATGCCTACCTGGAAGGCGAAGAGGGCCTGTTCACCGAACAGAAGACCGGCTTCGAGGTGGATGGCCTCCTGATCAAGGCTCGCCACGTCTTTGCGGCCAAGGCGATCGATCATCGCGGCCTCTTCTACAACTCGGGCGCGGCCTCGTAGTCGCAGGAATCACACCGGGGCGGCTCTTGCCGCCCCTTTCCCATGAGGAACCAACCACATGAAGAATTGGATTCAGAAGGGCGATACGCTCACCGCAATCGCCCCGGAAAACATCGTGGGCGGGCAGTTCGTCCAGATCGGAGCGATCTTCGGGGTGGCTGTGGCCAGTGCCGCGCAAGGCTCCGAGGTTGAGATCCAGACCACCGGCGTCTTCGCCCTCCCCAAGGATGGCGTCGAGATCGCCCAGGGCAACCCGCTCTACTGGGATGCCTCCGGCGAGGTCTTGACCAACGTCGCCGCCGATGGCTTGCCCCAGGTGGCGACCGCCACCGCTCCCGCCATCCTGGCCGCCGCCACGGTCGAGGCCAAGCTCGGCGGCGCCCCCTCGGTCCCGGCCCTCTTCGGCCTCAAGGTCGCGATCATCCCGGGCGGAGCGGCCGGTCCCCTCACCGTCACCGGCATCAAGCCCGCTGATACCCTGATCCTCGTCAAGCGCTATGACGTCGATACCGGCAACGTCGTGGACGTGGACGACCTCACCTCGGAGTTTTCGATCACGGCGGCCGACACCATCAGCAATGCCAGCGGCACCAATACCACTGGCGACAAGCTGGAGATCTGGTACGCCCAGGCTTAGGAGGTGATCCGTATCTAGGCCAGATCGCCCCGTGAGACCGCTTCGGACGGGCGCGGGGCGAGTGGTCTGGATTGTTTGCCTGAAACCTAGTATCCATGCGACTTTCAACAACAGACCCTCTAGGGGCCCGTAGAACGAGAGTTTGAGGGCGTCCCGGTACGATTGGACCCCTGGAAACAGGGTCAGGAGGCCAAAATGCCGAACTACACAAGCGTTGACAACGTGCTCATGGAGATCCCCGCCGACGACCTGGACGACGAGACGGAGTTCAAGGCGAAGATCGCCGCCTGGATTCCCCAAAAATCGGCCTACGTAGATTCGGCGCTGCCCGGCTACGCGGAGTTCAAGGCCTTCCCTGCCACGCCCCCGGCCATCGAGGAGATCGCACGCCTCCTAGTCGTGGATCAGGCCTTGCGCTACTTCAAGCTGGAGCGCCGAGATCCGGATGACGCCGTAGAGACCTACCGCCAGCAGGCCGAGCGGATGCTACGCCAGCTCGCGGACGGTGAGCGCGTGATCCCGCTGAGCCAGTTGTAGGAGGCAGTCATGGATACAAGGCTTGTCTACACCGACACCCGCGCACAAGCCTTTCTCACAGGTCTTTCTCATGACTTCAGCGACTGGCGTAGACCTATCAACAGCTACCGGGCCTATTTCTACGGAGAGGTCAGCCAGCAAATACGCCTGGCGGGCTACGGGGCATCCGGCGGGATTGCTCGCGGAGTCGCCTGGGGGCCGTTCGCTCCCCAGTACGTGCGCCAGGATGGAACGATCGTTCCGGCTTGTGGTGGCATCAAAAAGACGCATGGTAAAGGCCAAGTCCAGGGAAAGCGGCGTCGGAATGGCAGCCGCATCACAATGGCTTCGCGAATGTTGGACGTAAAGCCCTCGGCCTTGCTTACCATCCGCCATCTATCAAATAGCGGCATCGCCATTGAAACTCGCGAAGCATGGTCAGCGAAGCAGAATGCCTTGCGGCAATTCCTGTTCTACCAGCGTCCGAAGGATGTTGATAAGTTCGAGGAGATCACCCAGCGGTGGGCAAACGCCATGATTCGAAAACAGCAACGGAGGGCCTATGGCCGCACCAACTGAAGATTTCATCAACCAGGCTCAGGATGAAGTTTTAACCATTTTCAAGGCGCGAAAAGACTTCATGAGCCCGAAAGCCAAGGATGCTCCGCCAGGAGCCCGCGGCCCCATCCGCCTCATTGAGGACGACTTGCCCGAGACGGACAGGATCGGCGACAGAGAGGTCCCTCATTGCAGCATCGTCTACCTGGACGACGGACCCGTCCCGGAGGACTCAGCATCCAGCGATACCGACTACCAGGTCACGATCGGCCTTCGGCTATACGCCAAGGGGGCGGATCGGCGCAAGACTTGGCGGTCACTCAAGAAGGCTGGGGCCATCGCCGCAAAGATCGTGGCCTACGAAATGAGTCCTTACGGCAGCAACTTCAATGGATTTGCCACGCTGGCGCGCTATGAAGGCGGCACAGCCATCGACACGAAGGAAGACAGCGGATTCGGGGCCATGCTCTTGTCTCGGATTACAGTCCAACTCTCTCTCCCGGATTACCAGGACGGCGGGGACGATGATGACGCGCCCCCCGACGAAGACGACGAGGAGACTCCATGACGAAATACCATTCCACCGCCCCCCAGGCGGTCCGCATGGACCCGCCCCGCGGCCCCGAATCCTTCCCCCCCGACGACCTCCGCGCCGGTTTCTACCAGCCGGGGGTTTCGTACGTCATCGGTCGCGACGTGAGCGCCGAGAAGGCCGCTTCCCTCACCCAAGGGGGCGGTTACACCTACTGCGAACCCCCTGAGGCTCCTGCGGCCTCTGAGAGCGAGCCGGAAGCCCCGGCCGAGGAGGACTAATGGCCGTTGGAACAAAAGACCTGATCGGCTTCGCGATCGAAAGCGTATTCGGCACTCCCCCCGCCGCCCCTACGAAGGCCTGGCCCTTCCGCGGCGATCGCCCCACGCCCCGCATGGAAGCTGCCAACGACGAGGACACGAAGACCGGCTCGCAGATCTTGGGCTCGGAGTCCGTGGTGGTCCGTCGCTGGCTGGAGGCGTCTGGACTCGAGATGGATGCCCGGGTGGATAACCTGGCCTTCTGGCTCTACGTGGCGCTGGGCGGAATCGCGACCACGGGCTCCAGCCCCACCTACACCCACGTCATCACGAACAACGGCGGCGAGAAACCCAGTCTCACGGCGTTCTTCAAGGATGCTCTGACGCCCGCTGGCAAGCTGGAGGCATACCCCGGCCTCAAGGTCCGGAGCCTGACGATCCGGAGCCAGGAGGGGGCCAAGGTGATCGTCCTCCCCGACCTGATCGGCAAGGGCGTTGACTCCAATTATGGCTTCACCGAAGTCACTGCGAGCATGGCGGCCCTCAACCGCGACAACCCGATCACCCACGGGAAGATCGACAAACTCTTGATCGGTGGAGTTGACTTCAAGGACGTGCTCCGCTCATTCGAGCTCGTTATCGCCCCCCAGTACAGCATCAACGACGAATACGGCGCGAACGGCCTCTTGATCCCGCAGCTCGAATGCACGGGCGTCCAGATCACGACCAACGTCGAGTTCAACCACAATGACTTCACAAAAGCGGTGTTCCCCTCCGTTTTGCTTCAGATAGGACTCCCACTGGAGGTGAACATCAACATGGGGGCGCACTCCTGCAAAATCAAGCTCCCTGCGGTCTTCCTGGACGATACGGCTGTGACGGGCGGCAAGGCCAAGCTCCGGAAGTCCTTCTCCGGTAAGGCCTACGAGGACCTTGCTACCGCAAAGGCCATCGAGGCGACCGTCATCAACGCTACCGCTAGCTATACCGCATAGAAAGGACACGAACCAATGGCTTTCAAGCTCACCAAGCGCCCTCGTCTTCACAAGCGCGACTACTTCGATGAGATCGGCGCCCTCATCCTCTCGCTGACCTTCCGGGAACTGACTCCCGAGGAGTTGGATGCTTATGATCTGGCTCTCGCCAAGATCCGGAATAACCCCGTTCTTTCCGAAGACGAGAAGATCAAGGCCAGGAAGGAAGAGCAGCGGAAGATTGCCGATCTAGCGATCGTGGACTGGGGCGCCGTCGAAGACGACGACGAGAAGCCGATCGCCTTGACCCCGGAGAGCGTCCAGGAGTTCACCATGGACCCCGCGACGGAGAAGTTTTGGCAGCCTTACATCGCCAACTACCTGAACCCTTGGATCCGCCAAGGCAAGGTGGAGGGTGAGAAGCGCCTGGACCCTCACGCCTGATCGAGCACACCGAGCTACTCCACGACCAGCAAAAGGCCATCCGGGCGGGTGGCCTTTCGTGCTCCAAGTGCCCCTACAAGGCCGACGTGAAGCTCCAGGGACGGCGGTGGGGAGTGAGGGCTATTCGAGAGTTCTGCCATCACGGCAAGAACCCCAAGAAGAAAGGACCGCGTGACGGCTGTGCGGTCCTTTGGCCCGTCTGGGGAGTGGTCGTGGAGTACGCCGAGATGATGGCGCTAATCGACAAGGGGATGCCAGCCCCTGCCTACTGGACCCGCGACGACTGGCGCAATGCTGCCCGTGTCTCGAACCACATGGAGCGCTTGGCGATCGAGGATGCGCGCCCGGACAACTAGGAGGATCACATGGCACAACAAGGCGCTATCGTCATCACCGCCCAGGTGCGGGACACTCAGCAGGCCCGCCGGGAGCTTGAGGGGCTGGCAAAGACGACGGATCAGGTAGGTAGGCAGACCGTCGCCGCCAACCAAGCCATGGCCGTCAGCACGCGCGAGCTCGCCCATGACACGATGCAGCTCCGGACTGCCCAGACGGAACTCCGCTCGGAATTCGTCCGCACTTCGGGAGAGGTCGTCCGCGTGGCCGGGGATTTGGTTGAGTGGGGGGCGGCTGCGGCGATCGCTCACCGCCACAATAACACCTTGATCGCCGGTACTCGCATCCTGACAGCCGCCATGGGTCCTCTCGGGGTAGCGATCGGGGCTACGGTATTCGCGCTCAAGCATGCTGGCGACGCCATGGAGTACCTCCAAGAGCAGGCAATACCGGCCGCCGCCACCGCTGAAAGCTCCATGACCTCACTTCGAATCGTCACGGAGAGAACGGGGAACTCCTTCGGTGAAGCAAAACAGCTACTCAGCGAGTATGATGACGCTCTTTCTTCGCGCTCGGCCGTCGCTCAGGCTGTCAGGACCTTCAACACCATGGGCGTGTCGATGGAGCGTCAGCGTGAGCTAATCGACGCGATGCGAGATGGTATCGTGGCTATGGGTGGGGACGTGAATACCCAACTACCCCTCATGGCTTTGGCCATCAAGCGCCAGGAGGGCGAACTACTCGACAACATGGGTGTCGTGTCCACCGTCGAGCAGATGTACAAGAACTATGCTGCGACGCTCGGGACCACGGCTGACAAGCTTAACCAGGCCCAGCGTGAGGAAGCGGTCATGCAGGGAGTGCTTGCTGAGACTGGCCGCCTCGCCGGATCGGCCGCCGCATCCATGGATACCTATCAGGGCAAGGTTAACGCCCTGGCTACCGAGCAACGCAAGTTAGCGGAGGAGATCGGCGCAACGGTAGAGCCTCTGGCGTCGCTGGTGGTCCAACTAGAGCGCGGCGTGGTTGCGCTCCAACGCTGGTCTTGGAAGAATGTCGTCACTCGCCCATCTGACGAGGAGCTTCAAAAACTCCCCTTCGGTATCCCCAACCCCATGCAACCCTGGATCGATGCCAAGAGCGCCCAAGATGCCGCAACCGATGCCGAGCGCAAGTATGGTATGGCGATCGCTCGACGAGCAGATGAACTCTGGAAGTCTCGTGAGGGGGGCTTCGGCCCCCTTTTTCCGAACAGGATGGGTGAAGACCTCAGTAAGTTCTATGACAACGTTGCAGCGGAGACGGCAAGGAGGGACGAAGAAGCCCGGCGCAAGCGAGAGCAAGTTGCGAACGAGCAGAAGGCGTTAGAGCAGTCCCTTTTCAAGGACCTCGCCACCGTCGGCAAGCAGGGCTGGGACCTCCTGATCGCCCAGGAAGGCCTTGCCTATGCCGAGCGGATCCAAAAGGCGCACGGAAACCGCAGGCTCTTGGAGGATGCCGAGAAGCTCCACGTCGAGCGCATCAAGGAGATCCGGCAGAAGCTTGGTGGGCAGTACGCCTCCCCCATCGGCCCTGGCCTTTCAAACTCGCCGAGCCAATATGATTTTGCCATCGGCCCTGGGCTGAATGACGGGATCGACTATGAGGGCGTCTTAGAGGCCAGGAAGCGCGCGGAGGACGTTGGCGAGCGCATTGATCGTGAGACGGCGGCCTACCTTAAGAAGATCCGGGATATCGAAGAGGAGGGGCGGAAAGCTATCCGCGATGGCCTATCCTCGGGAATCCAGGCTGGCCTAGACGGAGGCATCCCTGGCCTCACCAGTTCCTTCGAGACAGCATCCAAAAACGCCCTCACCAAGGGTATCGTCACCGCGATCGAGAGCAGCCCGGCCTTCGGGGCAATGGGACAGCTCGGCGCAGCGTTCGCTAACCCCTTCGTGGCGGCGTTCGGGGTAGCCTTTTCGGCCGGCATCCAGCAGTTCATGCAGGAGCGCCAGCAGTGGGAGACTCTGCAAGATCGCTACATCACCAAGGAGAGCGAGCGCCCGCAATGGCAGCGCGACCTCGATAGTGCCAACCAGCAGAGGGCCGGTATCGAGACGCGGCTTGGGCAGCTCGACGCAATCATCAAGGAGGAGCGAACCAACTTCATCGACCGCCAGAATGCGGAGAGTGAGCGAAATCAGTTGCTCCGACAACTCGGTGAAACCGACAAGTTGACAGCGGCGATCCAGCATGAGGCAGCCGACGAACAGCGAAAAGCGGCCGAAGACCAACGCAAGGCGGCCGAGGATCAGCGTCGAGCTGCCGATCGTGCTTGGGATGCCTTGCGGGGTGCCGCGGGCACGGTCGACGACACCACCCGCGAGATGGGTTGGGAGAAGCGCCTAGCGGATGCCCGCGGCACCTCCTCGGAGGAGGCTGTCAAGGCACAAGTTGAGAAAGAAAGGGGGATTCATAGGCGCGTCGGTACGCTTGAAGACTCAATCGCGGCGATCGCCGAAGGCACTAAGGGAGTCGTCCCTTGGGCTGATGGCGAGGTCCCCCAGTGGCTGATCGGTCAGTTCTCTGGCATGGCTCAGAAATACGCTGAGGATGGCCAGTTCACGGATGAGGAGAGAAATGCCCTGTACGCCACCTACGGCGAGGACAATCTCTTCACGCACGCAATGAATGCGGGACTGGGAGACTCCCTTCTTCAGGCCATCCAGAACCTGGCGGACGGGATAAGCTTGGAAAACAACCGCGTCCTCCCTGGCTCCAGCCCCCAGAAGCCCGCCTACAACGTCATCGTGAACTTCAAGGACTTGTGGGCTTCCATGCCTGCCTCTGGATGGCATCAAGCGACAGGGCCAGGGACGAGGCGGGACGATGGTGGAGATAGGGGAGTCGGGGGGAGGTAGCGCCTCCCCCCTTGCTTCCTCGCCTACCGTACGGCATGATGCTGCTAGCGTCTGACCGTATGTCATAGGAGGGCTGCTATGAGTCGCCGACTGCCGATCATCCTAGTTTCCGCTGCCGTCGCCATGGGTGCGGCCGGTTGCGACCTGGATGCCTTCCTAGGGAGCGTTGCCACACCTACGCCGACCCTGGAGCCCACGGCGGCGGCCTCCCCTACCCCCACACCACATCCTGACCACCTGAAGTATGTGCAGGGGGTGAGGCTGGATCTGCGGAAGGACGAAGGATCGCTTCATTCCACTTATACAAGCGACTATTTCGATATATTTACTACTTCTAGTAGCGACATTTCAGACTCCGGTCATTTTCGTGTCTATTTTCAGGAAAAAAACCAGGACAATGAATCAAATGGGCATTTTATATGGAACAATAAGGGATCTATTCAGAAAATTGAATACATAAATCGAGGTTTTTTCGACTTTATGAGTTTTGATGAGGCTCCCGAGAATGGCTGGGGAATTACTCCTTACCTTGATCGAAAGGTCCAAAAGACGCGTTCTGACGAGCTGATACTATTCCGCTTGACAGACGTAGCTTCAAGCTCTGTTCACTATGGCAAGATTCGATTCAAGGAGTTGACCAAAGAAAAAGCCGTCTTCGATTACATCCTGAATACCAAGTCCGGCGATCGCCAACTCTAGCAACCACAGCCACCCCCGCCCTCACCCCCGCCCTCACCGGCGGGGGTTTTGCTTTGGAGGTCTCATGCGCCACGTCACGTCCGAATACCTACGCATGCTCGCCAGGAGGCAGTACAAAGCCGATTACCTCTTCCGCCTGGTCACCCAGGATGGAAAGACCTACCCCATCCCCTCTCGGGCCGTCCTGAACGCCCCAGCAAGCGCCACCATCAATGCCACATGGACATGGGAGATGCCAGTCAGCATCATGGCTTCTATGATGCCGTGCGGGGTGGAGCCTGAGCAATACCATGGCATCGAAGTGGATCGCGTGGTAGCCGGCAACCGGTTACCCTACTTCCGGGGGCTGATTGACGAGGTGCTGCGCGGCTGGCGCAAGGAGAATGGCATCACCGTCGCGACGATCGAGATGCAGGCCTTTGGAGTGATGCAGCGAGCCAAGGGCTACCGGGTGGACAGTCTGCGGCTGAATCCGGTGACACAGGATGGGGACATGCAGATGTGCGGCATTGGCAGGTGGCGCACATGGCAGCCAGGCACCCCAGCGAGTGCGCCCTACACAGAGCAGATCCCATATGGGGGCGCCACCCTCGGGGATATCTTCGCCTTTACCGATGACACCATGGCGACCATGTATGTCGAGGGATCGGACTACACCGTGGACCGCTCGACGACCCCGATAAAGGTCAACTGGATCGCCTCTCCGACTTCAACTCGCTTCATCTGGTACGACGCCTTGGAGCGCTTCGTGGTGCCCTACCTAAGCAATGCGCCGCGCTTCATCACACTCCCTCCCGGCAGAGACTATCACGACCTCTACCATACCTATGTACTCGACTTCGAGGTCTCCCCGCCGAGGATCCGCGTCGCCGACAAGACGGGCTACACCATCGACCTGACGACCGGCGACGACGACTACCTTACCGTCATCACAGGCGACGGCGTGGAGCACCTGCTCGAACGGTCGGGATTTTCCGATGTGAACGGATGGATCGACATGATCGATCCGCTTCCTTCTGGGATCGCCAAGGGCGATCCGGTGCGCCTGCCGACGACGGAGGCTATCTCGGCCTGGGCGGACGACCGATACCTCAGCTTCGCGCGGGTCAGTAATCCCGTGAACCTGACCAATGTTTGGAATACCAGGCTTTTCAAGCCATATCCCAATCTCGGAATCGCAGTCCCGACGCCGCGCGTCTGGAGTCCGACTGATGACGTCTTCGTGGGCTCCTTCTTTGTTGATGGCAACATCGGGAAGGGTTTTGGCTACATCCGTGAGGACGTGGATGCTAACCGCGTCGAGGAGGTCATGAAGGCCATCCTGACCACGGAAACGGGGCTATTTGCCCCCTCGGAAGTCATCACCGAGCCCACGGGGGCCTACGTCAAAAACCGCACTTGGAGCGGCTACGATCTGGCTGAGGTGCTCAAGGAGGGACAGGACCAAGCACTCCCGCCGCATGGGTTCATCCACGACACCCAGGACGGCAAGGTGATGATCAAGCCGTACCGCCAGAAAGCCAAGCCAGATTGGGTGCTTGGCGGCATCGTCGATATCAAGGAGGTTGAGGTCCCTGAGCCATTCACGGCGGTGACGGTGATCGCTGAGTCATCGGATCCGGTGAACCTCGCAGGAGAGTGGGTCCATACGGTTGATGGGGCGGCCAGTCCGAGCAAGATCACGGATGGCATTACGTCGGGTAACGGTGCATCTACTGAGGCCACGGATACTGAGGACGGTATTCTGATTGTCTTTGAGATCCCCAGGCCTGAGCCATCGACCATCCATCCCCTGATCAGCGAGATCAAGGTGACTGCCACCGGCCAAGTAACCATGTTCTTTTCGGACGATCTGGTTGCATCTAATATCTGGCTCTTACCAGGGATGAATCGCCAACAGATCGACTCAGGGACCGTGACCATAGGCGAGGATGAGATTGCACGGGTCATTACCGCTAACGCGGGGTACCTGGTTGTCATCATCACGCCCGTAGTAAAAGGGGATGTGATGGCCGGCGATGTGGAGATCAACCCCACTTGCTCCGAGATCGAAATCCTCACCAAGAAGGCCGGCTACTGGCGGGCCGCTCTCACCGACGATACCAACCTCGCTCCCGCTGACCAAGGGCCTGACAAGTTCGGCACCATCTGGCGACAGCCCGACCCCAGCAAGCGCCTGAGCTACCGCTACGCCCCGACGAGCTACCTCAAGCGGGTACAGACGCTCTATGCGAGCGCCAAGGCACGGGAGAAGGTGCTGAGCATGACGGGGATCAGCCAGCAGGATACCCGGGACTACGCAGAGCGATGGCAGGACGAGCTTTTGAGGGCCGGGAAGAAATACACGGTCATCGCCCCCTACGACGACCGGGCAGAGCTGGGGGACACGGTGCACGTGGCCTGGGAGAAGTTCCGCAAGGATCTCCTGCTCTGGGGCATCCAGGGGCCAGCCAATCCCCGAGAGGTGATGGCAACGTACACCTTCCACGACTACGGACTATGACCCTCGGCCCAGCGCCGGGGGTTTCTCATTGGAGGCACCATGGCAAGGCAACCGAGCGTCAAAGTGAACGGCTACGAGGTCGGTGACCACCCCAGCCGCCGCATCGTCTGGGCGGAGACGGAGGGGCTCCTCGAGGCCACCAAGCCCACCGCTTGGAGCAGCTTCGAAACCTTCCAGGGGCCGGGGCGGAACCAGGGCGGGGACATGGACTACCCCGTCCGCCGGCTCTCCATCGTCGTGCGCATCACCAAGCAGTCGAGCTTCCTGGGCAAGCATGAGGCCCTGGCTGTGCTCTCGGAGATCTTCAGCGGCAAGCCCGCGATCGTCCAAGTGGGCTCCCTCTACCTAGAAGCCGAGTTTGCGCCGGCACAGGTGGTCAAGGATGCCTGGAAGTTAGGCTCCGGCTACCTCACCGTGCGCTTTGAGGGCGAGGCCATCCCCGGCACGTTCTGGGGGGAGTACGGCTACCAGCAGGGCAGGGATCAGGGCATCATCGTCCAAGACGATCGCCCTGACCATCCCTCGCTCATCTTCACCGGCAACTCCTTCACCGTCCCCAACCCCGGCACCGCCCCAACGGAGGCCGTG
>RCUK01001000.1_pt1 | contig 19784 bp, 21 predicted proteins | sample 2166381 | NCBI WGS metagenome assembly RCUK01 (sample SAMN09932809, study PRJNA488358) | compost metagenome | isolation source: compost soil in an enriched community | place: Germany: Experimental Botanical Garden | reverse complement strand
AGGGATGGCTTCTTTGAGCATTCGAGCCATTTCGATTTCGAGTTCGGTAGGCGTGCCGTATAGCAAGCCGTTTTCTGCGACGCGCGTGATCGCCGCCGTGATGTGAGGATGAGCATGTCCGGTAATGATCGGGCCAAAGGCCGCCAAATAATCGATGTAACGGTTGCCGTCTTCATCCCAGAAGTAAGCGCCTCTGGCCCTCTTCATAAACACGGGCGCCCCTCCGCCTACCGCCTTAAATGAACGAGAAGGACTGTTGACGCCACCAGCGATGTGCTGAAGTGCTTCCTGGTAAAGCTGTTCAGAACGAGAACGATTCATTATAGATTCAATTCCTTTCTACATGGACAGACGACATTCCAGATTCATTGCCTTACGTGTTGCCTGTCAGTCTTTCTCGAGAATCCGTCTCGGTTCCCGCCAAACGTTTTAGAAATGTATTTCTCCAATTCAAGGACAATTCTTCCACTTCGAGGATTTGTTTGATGCCCTCGATATTATCCTTCTCTCGGTGCATAATCCGATTGGCAAATGAAACTGTAATTTCCTTAGGATGACGATGAAGAAGCGATAGTCCGTCGTCTTTAGTGACGACCCCCTCTTCCAAAACGCGGAAGTAAAATCCCGTGTAGCCCGTTTGTTGTACCTTCAAGAGCATATCCGGTACACCGTGCCTGATCGTCAACTTGTAACAAGGTTGTCTCGGCTGACTAACTTGAACGATTGCTTTACCAAGCTCAAATACGTCCCCAATGCAGACATCAGTTTCCAACAAGCCTTTTATCGTTAAATTTTCCCCTAAGGCGCCGTACTCTAATGGTCTTTTCAATTCATTTTCCCAAAATGGATAGTGTTCGTAAGGATAGACGCATACAGCCTTCTCCCTGCCTCCATGATGAACGAGATCCCCCTGCCCATCCCCTTCTAAGTTTAGAAAAGATAGATGCAAAGCTTCGTCTGTAGCCGTTTTGAATATCCCTGTGGAAACATCTTTCTGTTGAAATTGGACCTGCTTGGGCATGCCCACATTTAATGAAAGAATTTCGATAGATGCCATTTAAATCACCTCGCTCAAAGATTTTGATCAACAAGTTTGCTATTGTGGCTATATACCACGTTCCTGCATTCGTTCACGGTGAATCTCAATAGCAAGCCCTCAAAAATGAATAGCAACCGGAGGGTTGGGTTTGGTCACATGAATATCGGCATAATATATCGTCAACTCCTAATCATCCTCCACTCCTGCGGGAGACGAATCAAGATATAAAACTGCATCGACCGTTCACTATGCGAAAACTGTACAGCATTGCAAAGAAGAAAAACACTATGCTAGTATATCAATAAGTGGATTGGTTACATACGTCCAATAGATATGAATTCAAGCAATCCAAAGAGACCTGAATTCACTTCATTTTATACGGGGGGATCAAATTGCTGAAAGTAAACCGGGACGATAAAAGACCCCTATGGCAGCAATTGCTCGGTCAGGCCATCGATCATATTACCCATGGTGTCTGGAAGCCAGGACAGCTCTTGACGCCCACTCGAGAGCTCGCTCAGCAGTTGGGAGTGTCCCGCTCCACCATCCAAATTGTGTATGATGAACTGCTAACCCGTGGTTATACGGTAACATCAGGACGCGGGGGGACACGCGTTAATGATTGGATTCAGATCATTGACAAATGCGCTCCCTCGCTTGATCCGCCACAGCTTCCTGAACTACCGTTGCTAGTCGAACAGTCCCAACACTGGTTTAGAAGTAAGGATAATCAGGAATCGGTCATTGATTTTAGTCCCTATCAACCTTTTGTAGATACGCAGTTGTTAAAAGTTTGGCGCAAATCGTATTTGAATGCCTCTTCCCAATTCAATGTTTCTTCCTGGTTTTACGGGGATGCTTATGGCTTTGAGCCGTTACGACGACAAATCCAACGACATTTATCGCTAGAACGCGGGATTCATGTGCAAACGGATCAAATCTTGCTGACATCCGGAGCCCAGCACAGTATTGATCTCATCGCACAAACACTTTTGACCAAAGGAGATATCGTAACCGTCGAGGACCCAGGGTATCCCGTTGCTTGGATGACGATGAAATACCGGCAAATGAAGGTTACTCCAGTTCCTGTTGATGAGCACGGCCTTGTCATAGAGAAGGTGCCCGCTGACGCGAAGCTCATACTTGTGACCCCTGCTCATCAGTGTGCCGTAGGTGTAATGTTATCAGAACCACGCAGGCAACAGCTTTTGCATAGAGCCGCTCAGCAACGTGCATGGATTGTCGAGGATGATTATGACAGTGAATTCCGGTACCGTGGAGATCCGATGCTCACTTTATTTAGCCAACTTCCACAAAATTGTCTCTATTTAATGAGTTTCTCAAAATTGACCATGCCGGGCATTCGCATATCCGCAATTGTTGGACCTGCCGAAGCCATTGCACAACTGGCTCGCGTGCAAGCATTCACCTATCGCCACCTCCCGATCATGGAACAAGTGGCACTAGCACATTTCATCGAGCATGGGTATTTTATGCGCCATATGCGACGAGCCAGAAATATTTATAGACGTCGTCATGAAGTCATGCAAAAGGCGATTACAGCCAGTGGTCTCGGAAACAAGTTTACGTTGCGAGGGATTGAAACCGGCTTGCATGTACTACTGGAAGCGGATGAATCGTTTGACGAGGATGCGATGACCCTTCGGGCGCTTCAGGGCGGAGTTCGGGTACACCAGCTTCATTCCTATTGTTTGGAGAGTAGACGCAAAGGATGGGTATTGGGCTTTGCCAAGGTAGACGAAAGGCTTATCGTGGAAGGCATGTATCGACTTGCTGAAACGGTCTTGTAGCATGTTCTAGGATATAGCACATCATCCTGTAATGTAAGGGTCTGTCAATAATTTTGTGTAAACCCACCAACAGTGAAACCTTAGCGTAAATGCTGACCGATGCGATCGGGGAAGAAGACGGAGAGCTGGAGGAGGATGATCGCCATGTGCGCCGCCTTGTTTACGATGGCGCCGTCCTGCTTGACCTTGAAGTGAATGGCATCTAGAACTCTACGACTTTGCACCACTAATCTGCCCTTTATTCTCTACACGTGCAACTGTTAAAAAATATCGAAGCACTCTATATGGGTGATTATACATCAATTAGAGTGAGATTACTTACGCTGACCGCCAGGCAACTCATTTCCTGCAAGTTTCACGAATGATTTATATGTTTTCGATCCCTTGCTTAAATCTAAATAGTTATTTTGCAGCCTAAGTGGTTCAATGAATGCACCCGTATCATAATACGGAAAAAAATTACGTTGTTGGATCGGATGGGTCAATTTCTAATACTGTACCAATTTTAAAGAGTGTATCGTATGTCGCTGGATGCTGTGTTTAGATAAACATCAAATCAGTAATCGGACTATGTTCTTGTCCTCGACTCGGGACAAGAACTTGTACTGATAAAATAAAAAAGCCGCTAAAATAGCGACTTCAATGGGACCAAGTTCTTGTCTCTCGACATATGAATCCAAATTTAAGCAGTAAAATATCGTCCTCCCATGAGTCCGCCAAAGTTAAGGGCCGATCCCTCAAGTGGTGAGGTTGACGAAATTCCAGCCTGCAGGTCCTCAGATGAGCTAATCGATTGAAGCACAGTGCCGTGTACCGTGAACGGTTCACGGCACTGTGGGATGGCGCCAGAACGCAATACTGTTGCCAATACCATCTAAGTAGGCGCCGAGTTTCAACTGTCGTTTAGCCGTCATGATATTACCTCCTTCATCCTTGAATGCAGCTATGTATCACTGCTTGCAGCGCCCTGCTCCCGGCAGAACGGCTTAGTGAACATGGCACCTCTGACCGTCCAGGCTGCTGCGAGCAAAGCAATTCCGGTTAACAAGAATACATACGGAATGCCCATCCATCTACCAAGTATGCCGCCAAGCAGCGGGCCTGCAACGATGCCGAACTGGTTGGCGGATTGGCTGCGACTCACGGCACGGCCGCGAAAATCACGGTCTGCATGTTGAATAATAAGTGCGTTGAGCGCTGGAAACACCGCCGCGAAGAATAAGCCGTAGCTAAACCACAGCAATCCAAACCCGACAAGATTGTGAACGACTAGCTGCAGCAAATTGCAAAGCCCTCCGCCGATGAGACCAACAAGCAGCGTTTTATGTTAACCGATCCTGCCGCCGATTTTCCCCCAGCGAGGACCCATTACCACCGACGCTACGCCAACAGCCGAGAATACGATTCCGGAGCTTAGCGTCGCTTTATTCGCACTCCCGCCGAGATGTACAACATAAATCATAATGTGCGGTTCAAGAATTAATATAGAAGTCGAGACTAGCAGAATAAGACCATAGATCCGCAGCAGATTAGGATTCCTAGCGGCTCGTTTCAAATCTTGTATCACGCTCATTCGTTCCGATGAACGTCTGCGGTTCGTCTCTTTCACCCCTAGCACAATGATAGCTGACAGTAACGTAATGACTGCCGATGTGATGAAACATCCGCGCAGGCCGACCGATTGCGACAAGACTCCGCCAGCGAGCGGACCAATAATGCCGCCTGCTGCAGTCGAGGTAGAGATGACGCCAAGTGCATAACCCACATGCTTGTCCGGTGTATTCGTTCCAACAAGGGCGACTGAGGCTGGACTAAAGCCAGCCATCAGTCCTTGAAAAACGCGCACCATAATGAAGGTGACCGGATCGTAAACGAAGTAATTAGCTAGATGTGCTAAGCCGAGCACCACTCCCAAGCGGAATAGCATAAGCTTACTGCCGTAACGGACGGCGAGCGAGCCCCAGAATCAAAAAGCTGATCGATATCGATACGCCAGACCATGCCTCCAAGCCACTATCTATCCCAAGCTCCTGATGCAGAAATAAAGGGAAGAACGGAACGGACAGTGTGTAGGCCATATAGTTAAGAAACAAGCCGATCCACAGGATGTATAGATTTCGTTTCCACTGCTCCACAGTTCGCTCTCCCCTCTCATCCAGCTGACGCTATCTCATCATGCGTATACGAATTCCGCCTGATCGCGCTTCTGATACAGCTCCCAATACTTCTCAGCTATTGCATCTGGATCATAAGCGGTACCTTTCGCAACATAGCCGCCAATCGTAACCGTGCCAACATAAATGTTGTCAGGCTGCAATTCTTGGGCAAGCGATAATGCAAGCGATCGTACTCCAGCTTTGCCAATCGACAAGGATGCGTGATCCGGACTTGGCGAGAGTGCGAAGCCGCCACCCGTAATCAGAATCGTTCCTTCCTTGCGTTCGCGGAATGCTGGAATGACCTCTTTCACACTCGACAGTGCTCCTACAACATTCACTTTGAATTCATCGATCAGCTGCTGCTCTTCTAATGTCGAAATAGCGGCTGTGGAGATAAACGCTGCGTTATACAGCAGCACATCTGGTGTTCCATGCTGCTCACGGATCGTCTGGAACGCCTCCGATATCGACTCCGGTTTAGATGCATCGGCTGCTACTGTGTAGGCTTCAATCGATTGGTCGCGAAGCTCGTTCGCGAGCACCTCCAGCGAAAATGGATTACGGGCGACCAGTACAACTCGGAAGCCGTTCGAACCGAATTTACGTGCCACTGCTGCACTAACGCCTGGACCTGCACCGACAATAACGAGATTTTTGCTCATTCGAATCGCTCCTTCATTAATTGGTTTTCAAATCCCACTCATTAACATTATTGAACGCGCCTAGGTTAAGCGGTTTGCCGCCTACCACGACATTCGATACTGCCTGGAGTCGTTTCTCCGAGTAGATGCTGAGCGTCGGGAGATCGTCGTGCAGAATTTGCTGCAGCTTATTGTAGATGTCGTGCCGTTTGGCTGGGTCAGATTCGGTCGCCCCTTGCGAGATGAGCTCATCGGCCTTTGGATTATGATAGAAAATAAAGTTGTTTGCATTATCGCTCTTGAACAGCGAGAAGTAGTTGCTAGGCTCAATGTAGTAATCCCGATTGAAAATTGTAAGATCATACTCCCCCTTGTCTACCTTCTGAATGAGCGTGCTGAAGTCGAATTTCTGCACCTCGACCTTGATGCCCACGTCCTCCAAGTTCTGAACGAGAATGTCCGATGCTTGTTCGCGAATCTTGTTGCCTGCAGGCACGAGGAACCGCAGCGTCTTGTTGGCGTCCCATCCAGCTTCCTTCAGCAGCGCCTTCGCCTTGTCCGGATCGTATGTGAATAGCTGAATATCCTTGTTGTAATACGGGTTGTCGCTTGGCACACTGCCGTCGATCACCTCCGCTTGCCCCTTGAACAGCTGGTCGACGATGAGCTGACGGTTCAGCGCATATGCAATTGCTTGGCGAACTTTATCCTCATTAATCGTCTTATTGTTGAAGAACAGCTCCGCTGGCTCCGATGGACCGCTCGAGTCAACTTTCAGGTTCGGCAATGCTTTCAGCTTGTCATAATCGGTAATCGGGATGAGTCCAACCGGCAGTGAGTTCATCTGGATGTCCCCTGTCTGCAGCTGTGCAATGAGGTTCGTCGCTGGCAGCACCTTGACGTAGATTTTGTCTAGCTTCGCGACTGGGCGATAGTAATTGTCGTTGCGGACGACCTCCGTATATTGATCCTTCTTGAAGTCCGCAAACTTGAAGGCGCCGATCGTAACTTCCGGTTTCTGAAAATACGGGTTCGTGACTAGCTGATCGGGAGCAACGTCCTTCAACACATGCTCCGGAATGAAGTACACCTTCGTTGCGAACGTCTCCTTGAAAATATTCGGATCGATTGGCGTCTTCGTCTTCACTTCGAACGTATGCTCATCTACGATTTTAAGACCAGACAGCTCTGTCTGACCCTCTTCCAGCTTGCCAGCGTCGTTCGTCCCATCGATGAAGCTCAGACGGAACGAGCTCTCTACCTTTGGATTAAGTGCCGTAAGGAGCGTGAAACGTACATCGGCAGTCGTGAACGGCTGGCCGTCATTCCACTTGGCATTCGGATTCAGCTTTACAACATAGTTCCGATTGTCTGTCGTCTCTACAGAATCGGCAAGCTTCGGCAGAAACTTGAACGACGTATTGATATCGAGAAGTGAGTCGTTAATAAGTGCCAGCACCGTCCGAGTTGCAGAATCCCCTTGGTCGTTGATTTGGTTAAGGGTTGGCGGAGAGTTCACGATGCCGATCGTAACAACTTTCTCTTTCACAGATGCCGCAGTGTCAGCAGCCTTCGTTGAATCTGTGCTGGAACTCTGAGCTGAAGTTGTCTCTTTGTCGTTATCGCTGCCACAAGCCGACAAGAGCACTAGCAGTACAGCAAGTAGCGTGAATGTAATGAACCGCAACGATGATTTCAAATGGAATTCCTCCCTGGATTAATTAGGATGAGAAGCGGTTGCGAGACTACCTTTTTAACAAAATCAACGCTTCGGATCGAGCGCATCACGGAGTCCGTCACCAACGAAGTTAATTGCCAGCACTGTAATTAATAGCATCGTTCCTGCGGGAACCCACAGCCAAGGCTGGTCGGTCAATACCGTTAGCGATTGCGCGTCACTTAGCATATTGCCCCAGCTGGCTGTTGGCGGCTGAACACCCATGCCGAGAAAACTGAGACCCGCTTCGCTCATAATCGCACTTGCGATGCCGAACGTTGCGTTGACGATAATCGGACCAATTGCGTTCGGAAGCAGGTGCCGGAACCAAATGCGCGGTGCACTGTAGCCCAGCGCCCGGCCAGCTTTAATATAATCAAGCTCCTTCAGAGATAGGACACTGCTTCTGACGAGTCTTGCAACCGCAGGCCAAGAGAACAGCGCCAAGACAACGATAATGGTCTTCAGGCTAGCACCGAGCGCACTCACGACGACCAGAATGACCATCAGGAACGGGAAAGCCATGAACATATCCGTTACCCGCATGACGATCATATCCAGCCAACCGCCGACATAGGCCGATATAAGTCCGACTAATGTGCCGAACACAACATATAGGCCGACAGTCGAGAAACCAACGATCAATGAGACGCGAGCGGCAGTGATCAGACGGCTCAGTACATCTCGACCCACTTGGTCCGTGCCGAGCCAATGATCGCCGGATGGCGCAGCGGAGAAAGACGTTGTTACCGCATACGGTGAATGCGGCGTTAATAGTGGTGCGAGCATACCGGTTATCAACAAAAGAAACGTAACAACCAGACCAAATACGGCAAGCCGATGTTTCATGAACCGGCCTGCAACCTGTCGGAACAATCCAGCAGTTGGTATCGATTCCAACTCATTCGTATCCCATTCCCTTTTCGTATCCTGCTGCTGATGCGCATTTGCTGCAGGTAACGAATCGGCAGGCACGAATACAGCATCCTGTGGTTCCAGTTCATTTACGCGCATAAGCACCTTCCTCATCTGTATTGGATTCGCGGATCAGCGAACGAATAGAGAATGTCGGTTATGAGATTAGAGGTCATGACAACGATCGCAGCGACGAGATTAAGCGCCATTAAAGTCGGATAATCACGCGATAGAATCGATTGCATAGTCAACTGACCAATACCTGGCCATTGGAAGATCTGCTCGACTAGAATGCTTCCTCCCAACAGAACAGGAATTTCGGTTCCGAATACAGTGAGAATCGGCAGCAGTGCATTACGCAGCGCATGCTTGTAGACCACCATCGATTCCTTGACACCCTTCGCTCTTGCAGTTCGCAAATATTCCTGACTAAGCACATCCAGCATGCTTGCACGTATATAACGGATCTTTTTCCCGACGATGCCGATAGCAAGTACAGTGGCCGGTAGAATCAGATGCCGTAGTGTATCGCTGAAGCCGCCCCCTCTGCCGAGCGTGCTCATCCCTCCTGTCGGCAGCCAATGTAGCTTCAATGCGAACACATAGATCAAGCTTAGACCCAGGAAAAATGGTGGTATCGATAAACCGATGAATGCCAGGCCAGTCATCGTATGGTCGAATGCTTTATTGTGCCGCACCGCACTTGCAATACCGAGCGGGATTGCAATAAGCAGCCCTGTTAGCAATGCCGTAAGGGCGAGCAGCAGCGTAGGTCCGATTCGCTGACCAATCATGCCCGCAACGGGAGCGTATGAGCTGAAGGAATAGCCAAGCTGTCCATGCAACAGCCCTTTCAGCCAATGCCAATATTGGACGGTGAAGGAACTGTTCAGGCCAAGCATCTCTCTCTTCGCATCCAGCAGTTCAGGTGGCGTATTCGGATCGATCAGCATATCGACGGGATTACCGGGCGCGAGCTTCATGATGATAAAGCTGATAACCGTAATGCCTAGCAGCACCGGAAATGAGATGAGCAGTCTTCGAGTTAAGTAGAACAGCATGCGTTATTCGCAATCCTCCTTTCTTATTGCTCCATCATTACCAGAGCGGATAATGGCAAGCTGCAGCATGGAAACTACCGTCTAGCTGTGGCTCCTGCTCACGACACTTCGCCTGTGCGTAGGGACAACGTGTATGGAAGCGGCATCCTCCAGGGGGACTTGCCGGATTCGGCGCCTCACCCTCAAGCACCACCTTCTCTCGCACACGCAAACGAGGATGAGAGACGGGGTTTGCATCCAGCAGCAGCTTCGTATACGGATGTCTCGGTGAGTCGAATAGGCTATTCTTATCGCCGAGCTCAACGATCTGTCCAAGGTACATAACCGCTATTCGCGTGCTTATGTACTTGACCGCTCCGAGTCCGTGTGCAATGAACAGATACGTTAAACCAAGCTCCTTCTGAAGGTCCTGCAACAGATTTAGAATCTGGGCTTGTATCGACACATCGAGGGCCGAGACGGGCTCATCGCATACAATAAGCTTCGGCTGAACCGATAGCGCACGAGCGATACCAATTCGCTGCCGCTGGCCGCCTGAGAATTCGTGCGGGAACCGATCTTTGCTCGATCGGGGCAAGCCGACAAGCTCCAGCAAACGATCGACCTCTGCCGCAATTTCAGCTTTGACGGAGAGTCTGTGTGCTCGAAGCGGCTCTGCAAGCAGCTCTCCTACTCGCTGTCGAGGATTCAAGGAAGCATAGGGGTCTTGAAATATCAATTGCATTTGCGTTCTTAACGGCTTCATCCGGCGGTCAGAGAAATGCGTGATCTCCTCTTGTTCGAACCAGATGCGGCCCTCATGCACATCCTCTAGACGGAGAAGCGTGCGGCCAATCGACGATTTGCCACAGCCTGACTCACCTACCAGGCCAAGCGTTTCGCCAGGATAAATGTTTAACGTTACGCCATCTACCGCTCTAACGTATCCAGCTGTCCGGCTGAACACACCTCTTCGAATCGGGTAATACGTCCTTACATTGTCCAGCCGTGCAATCGGAAGTGCGGGATGAGCGGCTTGCGCAGATTCTCGGTTTACAACTTCGGTTGTCATATGGCATTGCCCCCTGCTGTCGCGTTCTGTTCGATGCCAGTCGGCGGCACTACGAGCCAACAGCGTACAAGCCGATTCTCGCCAGCAGCGGCAAGCGGAGGCGCGCTTTGTTTGCAACAGTCTTGCGTGTAAGCACATCGCGTATGGAACCGACAACCCTGCGGCAGACGATTCAGCGCGGGTACCGTTCCTGGAATGGATAGAAGCCGCTCATCGTTCGCTCCTGCATCTTTTTGAAGCGATGGGATCGCATGCATTAATCCTTGTGTGTAGGGATGCAGCGGACGATCGAACAATGATTCAGCATCTGCCTGCTCCACGATCTGACCGGCATACATAACGACAACCTTATCCGCCATCTCGGCGACCACGCCAAGGTCATGGGTAATGAGCACAATTGTCGTTCCGCTCCCCTCCTGCAACCTCTTCAGCAGTTGCAAGATTTGTGCCTGCACCGTCACATCCAATGCTGTCGTTGGCTCATCCGCGATTAGCAGCTGGGGCTTGCTTGCAATCGCCATTGCGATGACGGCACGCTGTTGCATACCGCCCGACAACGTATGCGGGTAACCATTCATGATGGACTCCGGCCTTGATATGCCTACCCGTCGCAGGAGGTCAATCGCATATTCCTTGGCCTCTCTGCCTTTCCGTTTCGAATGCAGCTTAATCGCTTCCCGCAATTGATGACCAACCGTGAACACCGGATTCAGTGCAGTCATCGGCTCTTGAAAGATGATCGCGATGTCCTTGCCGCGAATACGCCGCAGCTCCTTCTCGGACTTATTCAACAGATTGTCGCCCTTGAATCGGATCTCGCCTTGCTGTATAAAACCATTCTCACCTAGCAGCCGCATAATGGATTGTGATGCTACACTCTTGCCACTGCCCGATTCGCCGACAATGCAGATTGTCTCCCCTTCGGTTGCTGTCAGAGACAAGTTCTCTACGACAGTTACAGCTTGCCCGTTATCCGTTTTGAAACCGATTGACAGTCGATCGATCTCCAGCAGCGGCGCCGTCATCGACTGACTTCGACTCGTTCCGAGTGGGTGATCGGCGGCAGAACATCCGACGGAATCGCAGGCACATATTTGTGATGGAGCGTCGCCTGGCGGAATTCCTCCTTAGCTCGTGACAATGATTCTTCGTTCGTAATCAGTTCATAAGCAGCGAGTGCTATTAGCTTTGCAGCATACTGCATGCCTTTGCGGCCAATGGAGGAGCCGAAGGATGCCGTTGCTTGCCAAGTATGTACCTGTACGCCAACTGGAGCGCATGTTGTTGTAATGGTACCGACAGGCGTAATCCAGGACACATCTCCCAGATCGGTCGAGCCTCCTAGCGTAACACCAACGGGCTTCCATGTTGCGAAGCCGGTTGGAAGAAGTCCTTCCTCTCCAAGCCCCAGCCGTTCCTGTTGAAGCCTAGCTTGGCGCAACGCAGCAGAATCCAAGCTGTCCGTTAGCGAAACCGCCCATTCCAACTCCTCATCTGTAAAAACAAGCGGTCCTGCTTCCTCCCACTGCTGCACGAGCAGATCATTCAGCGTCTCATTCGGCTTGAAATCGTAGGCGCCAGCCTTAATCTCCCATTTGACAGTTGTTTCCGTCATTAGCGCGGCACCGCGAGCAATATTAAGAAGACGCTCAAGCAGGCCGTCCACATGCTCGCGATTCGCGCCCCGTAGAAAGTACCACACGCTTGCGTGGTCCGGTACGATATTCGGTACGATCCCTCCATCTGTAATGGTGTAATGAATACGGGAACCGTCAGGCACATGTTCCCGCAGGTAATTCGCACCCACATTCATAAGCTCTACTGCATCAAGTGCGCTTCTGCCCAGATGAGGAGCAGCTCCTGCATGTGCAGCACGGCCATGGAAATGGAGCTCAATAGAAGTTAGCGCTGATGTGCCGGCAGATACAGCTAGATTGGAGGAACCAGGATGCCAAGTAAGAGCTGCGTCCAGATCATCGAACACCCCATCACGGGCCATAAACGTCTTACCTGACAGCACCTCCTCAGCGGGGCATCCGTAATAACGCACTGTACCAGATAGCCCTTCTGTTAGCAGTCGATCCATAACCGCGATCGCTGCCTCTACACCTGCAGTTCCAAGCAAATTATGACCACAGCCATGCCCAGCTCCATTGTGTACGATTGGCCCAGGCGTAACCCCTACGCGTTGCGATAACCCTGGCAAGGCGTCGAATTCACCAATGATTCCGATTACTGGGGTTCCGCTACCGTTTTCAGCAATGAACGCTGTTCGAATGCCTCCTACCTCCCTAGTGATGCGAAATCCTGCATCCTGCAGCACTTCGATTTGTGCTTCGGATGCGAACCGCTCTTCGTACGCGAGCTCAGGATGTGCCCAGATTTGATCGGCCAGATGGTCGAAGCTTGCTTGATTTTGTTCAATCCATTCCACGATATGCTTCTTGCTCATGACCAGCCTCCTCAACTATGGGTTCATTTCCCTAATTTCGTTAATACGCATCTGAATAGTCGACATTAAGTTGAACATAATCTATCATCGCGTCTCCCATTCGCCAATAAATCCCATTATAGGATTGTTTTATATGTCGATATAGGAATTCGATCGATGTGTCCTAAGCCGCGTAACTACGGCCGATTCCGACTTCGATAGAGATTGTTTATTGACCATTTGGTTTATTCATTGAGAACTAGACGGTAGGTGAGGAGTCGGAGGACAATGTATCAACTCCTTCAAGACGTTGACGTGGAGGAGCCGGATCAGAATGAGGAGATTAAACTCGTAGCATGGCGAGATATTCAAAATTTGCAGAGCGGTCTGCAGCAATTAAAGGTCTTGTCGTATCCAGCAGATGACGTGCAACCACCGACGGCTCGTTCAACCGAACGGCCTCTTGCACGGCATCTGGGAAGCCGTCCACCGCCTTCAAGCAGGCCCATCCGTTCGATTCGACGTTTGCAATGGCTTTCCCATAAGCGCCTAATCCTACTTGCTCCAATTGTTTTATTACAGTTTCTTTGTTCAAATTCACATCACCTCCAAAAGGATGCCTTCTAAACTACATTGCATCAGAATATTCTCCAAAGCTAAATCACTATCCTTCCTTAACGAAAAATGAATTAACTTCGCACACTTTAAACTAACCTGCTCGTTAGTTAAGTAACGAGAGTCGTTGTTTGTAACCACCGTTGCTCATTTTTAAAAAATTACTCATTAAAAGAATCGGCAATATAGCTACCGGCGACGCTCCCCACGAAGTTAGCATATATCTGAGTGGTCGATGCTTTTTCATGTCCTAACTTACCTTGAATAAACTCTAATGAGGTTACGTTATCTAGAAGCTGACAAGCATATGTATGGCTATATCTCTGCAACAGCTAGTTTCAATATCAATCCTTCTTATCCTCCGACATCCCTTGGTTTACATTTCATTGGTGTACCATTACATCATTTCAAGTGCATCAGCCTTATTCCCATGCCATTCCGTCAGATCATGTCCAGTCGGGAAAGAATCAGTAAAGCGGGTTGTTGTCATCCCTACCACTCAAGCTTACAATGGAACTAATTACCGCTTGGAGGGAAGATATGGAATTTAGACATATGGAGTATTTCACCGCGCTTGCGGAGGAGCTGCACTTCACTCGTGCCGCAGAAAGAATTGGCATTACACAGCCGTCGCTCAGCCAGCAAATCCGGCTTCTTGAGGATGAATTCGGTACTCCACTCTTTGACCGTATAGGCAAAAAGACCGCTCTCACCGAAGCGGGAGCGATCCTTTTGCAGCATTGCTATCATATTATGCATGAGCTTCAGCAAGCAAGAACCGCCATTCGTTCACTGCAAGGACTGCAAAGGGGCTCAATGGATATCGGTGCCCTGTCCACGCTTGCCACAGCCAAGCTTCCGAGTGTGCTTACGGCCTTTCACCGGGAGTTCCCGTCGATCAAAGTGACCGTACGCAACCTATCAAGCGAAGAAATCTATGATGCCGTGCTTCAGAATATTATCGATGTCGGGCTCTGTTATCTTCAGCCTGAGCATGCCCAGCGAGATCAACTCGAGTGCATTCCGCTTCACACCGAACGCCTTGTGCTGATTACTCCCCGGCAGCACCCGTTAGCGAACGAGGATGCCCCGCCCCTTAGTGCCATAGCCAGCTTCCCGTGCATGCTACCGTCAGAGCCCTTCCTTCGCCGTGTCATCCTAAAGGCTTGCGAGTCATCAGAGACCGAAATCTCCCCAGCTTTGGAGATAGACAGCCTGGACGGAATTATCGCCATGGTGCGCGAGGGCTTGGGTTTGGCCATCGTACCTTCCAGTCTGTTGCAAGAAAGTCTTTATAGTGGAGTTACCGCCATTCCTTTCGGACAAGACGGTTTCCAGCTTGAGGTAGGGATGGTATACCGGAAGCACAAGTTTTTATGCGCGGCGAGCAGGGTCTTCCTGGACAGATTCGTCAACGCTTATAGGGCCTAGGCAGTTGGCATTGGTGCTCCGGACAGAGCTTCCGTAGGTAACGAAGCGATCGTACGCTCATGCGCTTCCCCTAAACGTTCCAGTGCCTCCATTTGATGCTTGTCTGCCGCTGTAAACGAATGATCGTGTTCCGCCGGTCACCGGGGTGCTGCAGCTTGTCGAGCAGTTCCTTCACTACCAGCCCATTCACGATCTTCACAGTGGTGACATGGCTTGCACCTATCGCCCTGGCGAAATGCCCAAACGTAGCCATGTCCTCTCTGGTTTGACCGGCAAAGAGCAGCGAATGCACCTGTACCGGACTTAACCCATCGCATCGCTTTCCATCTGGGTAATTTTTTTCACAAACTGGCTTACGCGATTCACCCGGGCGGCTGCATGGAAGAACATCAGGCATCATACCTCTCGTACGGGCATAAGAACTTTGGAAAAAGTGAAAGAAGCCGCACTGGGCAGCCCCTTCCCCCTAGTTAGCTTCCTTTTACAGCATCCAAGCTCGCACCGTAATTGATGTGGTAAACTACCTGATTGATCACGAGTGCCGGAACTGATTTCACCCCAGCCTGCTCTGCCTCCTCGATCCGGGAACGGTCGGTACCCAGATGTACAACCTCTACCTTCACCTTTGACGGATCCAGGTATTCTAGAAATACCTGCTCTGCCTCTACACAAACCGGACAACCCGCGTGATAAAATACTCCCTTTGCCATGATGCATCTCTCCTCTAATATATTATGTAGACTTGCTACATTTGTATCGTAATCGAGTTGAGGGTACCAAACAATTCCAAATCTCTTATCGTAATGATTGGCTGCGCCTATGACAAAGATGCATCACCGGAAGCGAAAGACAAGTTTGCGTTTGCCTTGAACATCGTCGAAGAAACCGGGAAAGTTGCGGTCCAGCCATGCATGCGCCATTTCACCCCGCATAAGTCGGTCGAGTTAGATACATCCAAATAGCTTATCCATTCGGCATGATTCCGTTCATGCTGGGATACTTATCTAATCGGTAATCGGCTCATGTTCTTGTCCCTCGACAGCTTGCTGCTGATGATGATGATGACTGAAAACGACGTGATCAGTTAATGCACCTTGTTTCAATACCTATATGAAAAAAACACGAGATCATTTTCATTGCAGTAATCAATAATTCCGGCTTCTTCCGATGAACGGAAAAGTAGCTGTAATGGTTTTGAAAAGCTGAAATTTCCAGCCCTTCTTCCACCAAGATGCTGGCTGCCAACTTGATTTCGTCCAAATTATGATTGGAAACACCTGCATGTTTTACTTTTCCACTTTTCATTAAAGCAATTAGTTTGGGTGTCCATCTCTGAAGCATTCATCCCATATACGGCCGCTGTATCCCATAAATTAAATCCAGCATCCATAACCATAGATACTGCATTTACCTTTCCAAACCAACCCGTATTTTTTTTCCTACGGTCAATTGTATTATACCAAGCACTTGATTTTTTAGTTCTTTCATTGCAGCACCGGCGAAGCGGCCGATGTATTGATATAGCCGTACCTCTACCCCTGATAAGTTGCGATTTATTAAAACCACAATCTCTTTTTAGTTTCCGGCCAAGATAAGAATCAAAGCAGTACTGGACATGTTGTCCGGAGCTGCTTATCCTTTACCTTTATTCAAGCCACTATGCCCTTGCCTTTATTCTCACCTCTAAAGGTGACTACTAATACCGGTTACTTCCTTTTACCACGGATAGACATGCTTTGCGTCCTATTTGCAGGATTGTTGTGTAAAAGTGATAGCCCCCTAATCATGAAACGAGACCTGTTCCACATGCCACACCTCTCCATTCCCATTTACAACTTTTGACAGAGGATTCAGTTTATTTGTCATTTCATTAAATGTAGCAGTGCGCGATCCGGATAAACCTCAATGCCGTGTTCTTTGAAGAATCGTTTAAGAGGCGTATCCTTAATTACTGCTTACTGCAAGGCCTCCACCGTTGCATCCTTTCTCTCTCTCCCTAGTAAGAAATCGGATATCAGATACTCTCGGTCGTGTATTCCAAAGAGATCTATAAACGTACTTTTGGTTACACTATACGATGATTGTATTACGGTTGCTTTTCCGGGAATGATTCATAAACCTCTCTCTTCACATACTAAGTAGTTATCTCAATCCCTGAACTGTGGGCATCGGTAAAGCAATAATGGAAGTTCTTAGTTCCCTCCAGCAACTTCAGTAAACGCGGATTTATTGAGAATACTGATCGGGAATCTTCCTTCGCCACAATAGCGACTCAGCCATTTCAATCCCCCTAGTGTTAATATACAAAAAGACAGAGGTATCACGCCATTCCTGCGCAATCCTCTGTCGGAAAAGTCGGTCATTTATTTAGATAATTCAAAGTAAGTATATTGGATCTTAATTTGGACTTATCACAGAAATATATTGCGTTAAAAAGACAAAAGCCCAAGATCCTCTCCAGCAGGATTCTCAGACTTTTGAAGTGCAATGGTTAAAGCAGTTACACTTGCGGCTGGCGTTGCATGGCTGATCTCAGGTAGAGCACCGCACAGCCAATGGATACGATGACGATGATGGTCAGCCCCCAGTAAATATTACTGTAGGCCATGCCTATTGGCAGATTCTTTTGCATCGCCAGCGCGCTGGCAGAAGCAGCAACCCCCATGGCTCCGCTGCAGAACTGCAGCAGCTGGTACAGCCCCATCCCGGAGCCCATCTCGGCCGGCAGCAGAATACGGGAAATTTCGTTGGATACGCTGCTCGACAGAATTGTGAAGCAGGTGCTCATCAGCATGTAAATGAAGATGATGGATACATACGAGCTCCCCTCAAATAATGCAAACAAGACGACGGCTGCCAGGAAGAACACCGGGATAATCCGAAGAATCGGATTGTTGCCACGAGAATCAATAAACCGACCGACCCGCTGAGAGACAATCATGGCCAGGAACGATCCCGGAAAAATCACCATTCCCGCCTGGATGGCGCTTAGACTGTACTGTTTCACCAGAATCTGCGGCATCAGAAACAAGGTCGCAAAGCTGCAAAGATAAGCAGCGATCCCGACCGCTGCCAGGATCAGATAGCGGCGGTTCTGGAACAGGGATGGCAGGACAAACGGTTCCTTCGCCGAGCGAATCCGGGCAGCGAACAACACAAGCGCTACAAGCCCTCCAGCCAGACCAATCCAGGAATGATTCGTTAAGGCGATTAGCAGGCCTGTCGTGCCCACGCTAATGAACAATGCGCCCAGGAAATCGAAAGCCCCCTTCTGTACACTCTCTTTTGGAATAAAAATGACGAATAGCGGTATCAGAAGCATCGTGACTGCTGTAACTACAAACAACATATGCCAGCCTAAATACTCGACAATGGCTCCACCAGTAACCGGACCCAGTCCAAGACCCATCGAGACGGAGGACATGGTAATGCTCATCGCCTTGCCGCGGCGCTCAACCGGAATGTAACGGGAGTTCAGAACCATCGTCAGCGCAAGGATCGAACCCGCGCCAGTGGCTTGAACGAGCCGTACAATTAGAAGCATCATGAAACTGTTGCTGAACAACCCTGCTATGGATGCAAGACTCAGTGACAAGATACCTATTATGAACAGCCTGCGGATCGGTACAAAATCGGCAAGACGGCTGTATGTAATAGACGAGACGGCAAAAACGATCGAATAGCCTGTGACAATCCATGAGGTTAACGCAGGTGTCAGATGAAAAGCTACTGCAACGTCAGGCAGAGCCAGATTGAACATCATGGTATTCATGATGACCAGCACGATCGCTACACCCAGTAAAATGACTACAGCACGTTCATTTATCATGGCCGATTCCTGTCCGCTAGATGCGGCAGGTACAGTTTTATTATTCATTTTCTCCACCATCCAATTTCTATTGTTCGATTATTATCGAAATTTGAAAATAATATAGCATGGTTTGTGTTATAATGCAATCATCAGTAAAAAAAGGAGGGCCTCCCGTGAAGCTCTTATTTCATCCCGACCGGGCGGATATTCATTTATCCACGGTACTTAATGCACTAAGCGATCCCATTCGTCTGTTAATCGTTTCTGAACTGTATCAAGCCGGTGAACGCCCCTGCGGTGATATTAACGTTCCTGTGGTCAAATCCACAGCGTCTCATCATATTAAGACTCTCCGGGAATCAGGCATTGTTCAGGTGCGTCCTCATGGAACGCAGAGAATCGTGGCGCTGCGGGCAGAAGACTTGAATCTTCGTTTTCCTGGTCTGCTCGCTTCCATTCTCGAGGCTTTCGAACATTCCGAAGAGAAGAGCAAGCTGTTGAACCCGGGCAGCTGATTTGCCTATACCCCCAGTAATATCAGATATAAGATCATTCTTTAAGGATTATATTTTTTAGGATCGGTGTTCCTGTTCATTTGGCCGTTTCTCCCATCTCCGGCCTCATTCATGTGCTGTTTGATTGCGCACTTCGTCCGGGCACGAGCCGTCCCTCGGCGGCAATGGCCGCGATGCGTTGTATCTGGAGCGCAAAAGGCCTGCTTGGCGGCGGGAATTTCACGCCGTCGAGAATGCGGCTTTCATCGCTGCGTAGAGCCGTGGACGAGCTGCCATTTATTCCAACAAGCGGATGCCTGTGATGAAATAAAAATGACCCAGCGCTATTTCATTCTAGAATGGCTTGTTGTAGTAAGTCCTAAAAAAATAAAAACGCTACTGACATACTGTTGTCAGTAGTGTTTTTTATAATCGTAAAGGAACCAACCACAATGCCATAGGGGAACCGTGCTGTGCTGTTTCGCGATCCCGACGGCAATCTGGTTAATCTCTTCGCGCCAGTGACCGATGAAGCGATCAAACGGTTCAGCGGCAGGCATTGAGTTGAATTGAGTGAGACCTCAATTTGTGGTCATGGTACCTGGAAG
>RCUK01000999.1_pt1 | contig 19787 bp, 8 predicted proteins | sample 2166381 | NCBI WGS metagenome assembly RCUK01 (sample SAMN09932809, study PRJNA488358) | compost metagenome | isolation source: compost soil in an enriched community | place: Germany: Experimental Botanical Garden | reverse complement strand
CGAACCTGAAGCCGGGCGCCGCCTCGGCCATCTACGCCTACTACGGCAACGAGAAGGCTGAAGCCGGTCAGAACGCCGCCGGGACCTTCGGCGCCGACTACAGACTGGTCTGGCACTTTGACGGCGCCGGCGCGCCGCAGGACGCCACCTCCAACGGCCTGAACGGCGTCGGCGGCGAGAGCCGCAACGCGGGCGGCCTGATCGGCCAGAGCCTGATGCTGGACGGCGCCGCCGCCGTCTCGGTGCCCGCCGAAGCCTTCGCCCAGGGGCCTGTCTCGGTCAGCTTCTGGGTCAAGCCGGGCTCGGACGGCCAACTTCTGGGCCTGCCGGGCCTCAGCCTGATCTCGGAAGGCGCGACCCTGTTCCTCGACGCCGCCGGCCAACGCAGCGCGGGCGCGGCGCTTCCGGCAGGAACCTGGGCCCACGTCGCCCTGGTCAATGACGGTCAGAAGTCGACCCTGTTCCTCAATGGCCAGCCGGCCGGCGAGGTCGCGGGCGCGCTGTCGGCCGGTCCTGCGGTTCTGGGTCAGGGCTTTGCGGGCGAGATCGACGAGTTCCGCGTGGCGGGCGTCGCCCTGCCGCAGGCCGCCTTCCAGCTGGCGGCCGCCAGCGAGGGGCAGGGCGCCAAGCTGCTGACCTTCGACACGGCCGAGCAGACCGAGAGCGGCGGCCACAACTATTTCGGCATCCTGTTCAAGGCGCTGACGGTCGACGCCTGGGTGGTCATCATCATCCTGGGCTTCATGCTGGCCCTGGCCATCTGGGTCATGATCTCCAAGGGGCTGATGCTGGGGCGCACCACGCGCGCCAACGAGGAGTTCCTGGACGTCTATCGCCAGTCGGCCCGCGCCTCGAACGGCCATGACGGCCTCGGCGCCCTGCCGCCGGCCCTGACCGAACATTCGCCGCTGGCCCGTCTCTATCAGATCGGCCGTCAGGAGCTCGGCATGCGTCTGGCTGAAGGCAAGGCGTCGGGCAGCCGGTTCGCCATCCGCCCGCAGTCGATCGCGGCCATCCGCTCGGCGCTGGACGCCGGTCAGGTGCGCGAGAGCCAGAAGCTGAACAAGTGGATGGTGCTGCTGACCATCGCCATCTCGGGCGGTCCCTTCATCGGCCTGCTGGGCACGGTTCTGGGCGTCATGATCACCTTCGCCTCGGTGGCGGCGGCGGGCGAGGTCAACATCAACGCCATCGCCCCCGGCATCGCCGCGGCCCTGCTGGCCACGGTCGCCGGTCTGGCCGTCGCGATCCCGGCCCTGTTTGGCTACAACTATCTGCTGAGCCGGGTCGAGGACGTCACCGCCGACAACCAGATCTTCGTCGACGAGCTGGAAAAGCGCATCGCCGAAACCTGGCAGGACGTTCCCGCCGCCGCCCTCGCGGCGGAATAGGGGAGCGCTGACCCATGCAGGTTCAGGGCAAGAAACCCTATAACGAGATCAACATCACGCCGCTGGTCGACCTGACCTTCGTGCTGCTGATCATCTTCATCCTGCTGACCACGGCGGCGGTGCAGGGCATCAAGGTCGACCTGCCGTCGGCCTCGGCCTCCCAGGTGCTGGATCAGCCCAAGTCGCGGGTCATCGCGGTCGCCAACGACGGCACGGTGTCGATCGACGCCGTTCCCGTCTCGATGGCCGAGCTGGAGCAGGAACTGCGTGCTTCCATCGCCTCGACGCCGGACCTTCCGGTGATCCTGCGCGGCGACCGGGCGGTGCAGTACGACCAGATCATGCAGGTGCTGGACCTGTGCTCCAAGGTCGGCGTCGGCAGCCTGGGCATGGCCTCGACCCGCCCGCCCGGCGCGGGGGCCTGAGCGCCATGACCTACGCCTATCTGGCGGACGATCCGCCGCCGCCGCGTCGTCGGCGCAGGATCAACTGGCCGGTGGTCGGAGCGGTCGCAGTGCTGGCCGCCGTCCTCGCCGCGACCTTCCTGCGGCCCGCTTCGGTCAGCGAGCGTCAACGCGAGGACAAGACGGTGCGGGTGGTCCTGCCGCCCCCGCCGCCTCCGCCTCCGCCGCCCGAAGTGGCTCAAGAGAAACCGCCCGAGCCCACGCCGACCCCGATGGATCAGCCGGTCGAAGACACGCCTCCGCCGCCGGACGCGCCGTCCGAACCGACGGTCGGGGACAGCGCCCTGACCGCCCGCGAAGGGGCCGGGCCGTCCAACTACGGCCTGGCGCGCGGCGACGGCTCGGGAACCCGCATCGGCGGGCGTCCCGGCGGCGGCGACGGCGGTTTCGGCGCCTATGGCGAACTGACCCGTCGAGAGGTGACCCAGGCCGTCCAGGGCGAACGTGACCTCAGCCGGGGCCGCTACTCCGCCCAGCTGGCGGTCACCGTCGACGCTGAAGGCCGGATCACCTCGGTTCGACTGCTGCGTGGCACCGGCGACGCTCGCCGCGACGCCGCCCTGCAACGCGCCCTGACCGGCCTGAAACTTTCCCGCCGCCCGCCCGACGGCCTGCCCGTCATGCGTATCGAACTGAACGCCCGAAGCGGCGCCTGACCTCCCTGGGGATTACCGTAATGAACCGTCCAAACCGCCTGAAACCGGCCCTGATGGCCTGCGCCGCGGGCCTCAGCCTGCTGGCCGCCCAGCCGGCCTTCGCCCAGACCGTCGACTCCACGAAACTTCTGGAACTGATGGTCGCCAAGGGTCTGGTCACCCGCGAGGAGGCCGACGGTCTGCTGGCCCAGGCCACCGTGGCGCCGGCCCCGATGCCGGTCCCGGCTGGCGGCGTGGCCAATGGGGTGCAGACCATCCCCTACATCCCGCAGGTCGTTCGCGATCAGATCAAGGAAGAGCTGCGCGCCGAGCTGGGAACCCAGGCCCAGGCCCAGGGCTGGTCGGCGCCCGGCCAGACGCCGGAATGGACGCGCGGCATCACCCTGTCGGGCGACATCCGCGTGCGCGGCGAAGGCGTCTTCATGGACGACAACAACGCCGACATCTTCGTCGACTACGGCGCGATCAACGCCGGCGGCGGCCAGAACATCAACGACAAGACGCCGGGCTATGTCGGCCCGCCTTACCTCAACACCCTCGAAGACCGCCAGCGCGCCCGCATCCGCGCCCGCTTCGGCCTGAAGGCCCAGATCGACAGCTGGATCTCGGCGGAAGTGCGCGTCGCCACCGGCAACGACACCTCGCCAGTCTCGACCAACCAGACCCTGGGCGGCGGCGACGAGTTCGGGAAGTACGCCCTGTGGCTGGACCGCGCCGCCATCCGCCTGACCCCGGTAAAGGACGTGGCTCTGGACTTCGGCCGTTTCGCCAATCCGTTCTGGACCGGCGATCTGGTGTTCGACGACGACATCAACTTCGACGGCGTGGCGGTGTCGGCGCGTCATGCCCTGAACCCGGCATTCGCCGTCTTCGGCACGGCCGGCGCCTTCCCCATCTTCAACACCGACTTCAACTTCGGCTCGCGCAATGCGCCGGAAGGCAAGGGCGGGCCGTTCGAGAGCCGGGACAAGTACCTGCTGGCGGCCCAGCTGGGTCTGGACTGGACGCCGCGCGACGACGTGCGCGTGCGCGCCGCCGTCGGCTACTTCAACTTCGACGGCGTGGAGGGCGAGGTCTCCAAGCCCTGCCAGTTCTACGAAACCGTCTGCGACACCGACCCGACGCGTCCGCAGTTCCAGCAGTTCGGCAACACCATGTTCCCGATCCGCAACGTGGTCGCCGATCCGCTGAACCCGATCACCAGCCCCGAGAACCAGTATTTCGGCCTGGCCTCGGCCTATGAGGTGCTGAACGTCCGCGCCAGCCTGGACTTCAACGCCTTCGACGGCGTCGGCTTCCGGGTCGAGGGCGACTATGTCGAGAACCTGGGCGTGGACGACGCCCTGATGCGCCTGCGCGCGGTCAACAACCTCGGCCCGTCGACGACCATCCCGGACCCGACCAACACCAACGGCACCATCACCCTGCCGGGCGCCTGGGACGGTGGTTCGTCGGGCTGGTCGGTCAAGCTGACGGCGGGCAAGCTGGACCTGGCGTCGCGGGGCGACTGGAATGTTCACGCGGGCTATCGCCATCTGGAATCCGACGCGGTTCTGGACGCCTTCACCGACAGCGACTTCCACCTGGGCGGGACCAACTCGCAGGGCTGGATGGTCGGCGGCGCCTATGCCTTCGGCAAGAACACGGCGGTCAGCGCCCGCTGGCTGTCGGCCGAGGAGATCGCCGGCGCGCCCCTGTCGGCGGATCGCCTGCTGATCGACCTGCTGACCCGGTTCTGATCCGCGCCATGACGACGGTTTCCGCTTTCTGCACCGCCCTTCACCCCGTCGCTTTCGACGGGTTGATCGGTCGCGCCTGGGCGGTGCCCGTCGTCAGACGCACCCGGTTCGTCGTCTCGCCCGGTTCACGCCCGTTCCGGGGCGGGACGACGCGGGCGGGCCGCCTTGGCATATCCCCTGTCACAGCGGCCCGCCTTCTTCTGGCGCTGTCTCTGCTGCTTCCGACCCCGGTGTTGGCCCAGCAGGCCCCGCCTGCGCCACCGCCCGCCAACCTGTGTGTTCAGGTCGATGTCAGCGGCGACCGCGCCGGTCATCTGGACTGCGCCGCCGAAGCCCTGCAGCGCGCCGCTCGTCTGGCCCAGAGCCAGGCCCGCGCGGCCTTCGAGGCGCCGACGCCCGACGCGCGGTCATCCGATCTGACGGTCGGCGTCGTCAGCCAGACGGCGGTGCGTCAGCGCCTCGGGGCCAATTTCGGCCTGTCCGTCCATCCCCAGCGTCCCGTCCGGCCCGCGCCGACGCCGCGACCGGGAGGACAGCCATGAGCCGCCCTGACCTTTCCCATTCTCAGGCCGCCGGCGCCCCGCGCCCGGTCTGCTCCCTCATTCGCCAGACAGCCGCGCTCGCGGCCTCTGCTCCTCTGGAGATCGCCCGATGATCCGTCTCGACTCGCGTTCGCTGCGCCGCCGTCTGCTGGTCGGCGCCTCGCTCGGCTCCCTGATCGTCGCCGGCGCGGCCGAGGCCCAGAACCGGGGCGGCTTCGGCAGCCGGGGCGGGGCGGGCGCCAATCCGACCGCCGCCGTGACCCAGGCCATCCAGGCGGAGGTCGGCCGCGCGACCCAGGCCAGCAGCGCCAGCCAGCGCGCCATCGCCTCCTTCGCCCGCGCCGCCGCCACGCGTCAGGCCATGACCGACGCCCAGGCCGCCGCCCGCGCCGCCGCCCTGGCGGCACAGAGCCAGATCCCCAATGGTCTGGGACAGGGCGGGCTTCAGGTCGCCGAGGGAGTCACTCTGGACCCCAGCCTGTGGGTGGGCGCCAATGGTCCGACCCAGACGACGGGGGCGGACGGCCGCACCACGGTTACCATCGGCCAGACCGAGCAGAAGGCCATCCTGACCTGGGACAGCTTCAACGTCGGCCGTGAGACGGATTTGGTCTTCAATCAGCAGGGCAATTCCGACTGGGTCGCCCTGAACCGCGTCACCGACGCCAGCGCTGATCCGACCAAGATCCTGGGCAGCATCAAGGCTGACGGCTCGGTCTACATCATCAACCGCAACGGGATCATTTTCGGCGGCGCCTCGCAGGTCAACGTCCGCAACCTGATCGCCGCCACCGCCGACATCTCGAACATCCAGTTCCTTGAGCGTGGGATCACCTCGAACTCCGTCCCGCCGGTGAATTTCTGGGAGGCGCCGATCCTGGTCCCCGTCTTCACCGACGCGGGCGGGGCCGTGACGGTCGAGGCCGGGGCGCAGATCAATACGGCCAAGCCGGCGACGGTGGTCGAGGGCGGCGGCTTCGTGGCCTTGCTGGGCAAGGAGGTCACGAACGCGGGCACGATCGTCACCGGACGGGGGCAGACCTTGATGGCGGCGGGCGATGACTTCATCATGCGCCCCGGCTATGGCACCAACGCCAATCAGGTCTCGACCACGCGCGGCTATGAGGTCGCCGTCACGCTGGACGCCGGCAGCGCGGCGGGCCGTGTCGTCAACCAGGGGCTGATCCAGGCGGCCGAGGGCGACATCACCCTGGCCGGTCGCCACGTCGTTCAGGACGGCGTCGCCATCGCCACCACCTCGGTGAACACGCGCGGCACCATCCACCTGTTGACCGACCTGTCCGACGGCCAGTCCAGCGTCACCCTGACCGGGGACAGCCTGACCCTGATCCTGCCGGAGCTGGACAGCGACGCCACCGCCACCAACGCCCAGCGCGACGCCCTGCTGGCGCAATCGGCGCTGACCTCGGGCGCGCCGGCGACCTGGCTGAACAACCAGGCGATCAACCGCCTGACCTACGGCACGCCCGACCGCAAGGACATGTCGCGGGTCGAGATCGCCACCGGCGGCTCGGCGATCTTCCAGTCGGATTCCCAGACCATCGCCCAGGGCGGCCAGATCTCGGTCGTGGCGATGAAGCGCACCACGGTCGAGGACCGGGCCGAGCTGAACGTCTCGGGCGTACGAGACGTGGCCATGGACATGGCCTCGAACAATCTGAAGGTGAACATCCAGCCGTTCGAGCTGCGCGACTCGCCGCTGAACCGCGAGGGCGAGGGGCTCAAGAACAACGACGTCTGGATCGACATCCGCGACCTGATCCTGCTGCCCAGCGGCACGGGCGGCCACGAAGGCGACCGCTACTACACGCCGGGCGGCCTGATCGAGGTGGGCGGCCATCTGGGCAACACCGCCCACGGCATCGGCGAATGGGCCGCCCAGGGCGGCACGATCAACATCAACAGCAACGAGATCGTGGCCCATAAGGGCGCTGTGTTCGACATCTCGGGCGGCTCGCTGGACTATGCGGCGGGCTATATCCAGTCGACGCGGATGATGGGCTCGGACGGCAAGCTGTACGACCTGGGCCAGGCGCCCGCGGGCGTGAAGATGCTCTCGGTCGGCAACGCCTTTGTCGTCAATCACGACCGCTGGGGCGAGGCCTTCCAGGAGGTCTACGCCCAGCCCCTGTTCAACTCGGCGCGCAGCGTGCGCTGGGAGGCGGGCTATACCGTCGGCCGCGACGCGGGCATCCTGTCGCTGTCGGCGCCGACCGTCCTGTTCGATGGCCAGATCGTCGCGGACGTGGTGGTGGGCGACCGCCAGACGGGCGCCCGGCCGACCACGCCGCCGACCATCAAGGACGGCATGATCTCGGGCGACTTCCCCAATCGCCTGGACGGCTATGACTTGCCGCAGAACGTCACGCCGCTGGCGGGCGGCTTCTATGTCGGCAACCGCCTGCATCAGAGCTATCAGCCCGTCCTCTCGCAGGAGATTCCGTTCAACAACACGGTGGTGGTGGGCGAGGGCGGCGGCTCGGTCGGCGTCACGACGGGCGCGGCCCTGACGCCCGACCTGACCAATACCGTCGTCCTGTCGGCTGAGGCGCTGAGCGAGGCGGGACTAGGCGGGCTGCGGATCAATGGCGGCGAGGTCAGGATCGAGGGCGATCTGACTCTGAGCCACGGCGGCGAACTGGCCGTGCGTGGCCAGACCATCGCGGTCGACGCCGACATCACGGCGCGCAGCGGCTCCATATCGCTGGCGGCGGTTCCGCCCTGCGGCGCGGGCTGCGCCGAGGTCACGGACCTCAAGGTCGGCGAGGGCGTGACGCTGGACGCCAGCGGCCTGTGGGTGAACGTGAAGACGGGGGGCGACGTCCGCGACCTGGCCCATCTGGAAGGCGGAGCGGTCATGCTGGAAAGTCGTCAGGGCGACCTGACGCTGGGCAAGGACAGCCTGATCGACGTCTCGGCCGGCGCCGCCATCCTGCTGGACGGCAAGACGGTCGGGGCCAAGGGCGGCTCGGTGGGCCTGGCGGTCGGCTATGAACCGCGCGCCAACATGGGGCAGATGACGCTGGACGGCGCCATTCGCGCCTATGGCACGGGCGAGAACGCGGGCGGCACGCTGACGGTCTCGGCCGCCGGGCGTCCGATCACCATCGGCGGGGCTGTGATGAACGGCGGCGACGAACTGGCGGCCGGCGAGGCGGCGCCGATGGACCTGCAGCTTGTCGAACAGGTGGTGTTGAAGACGGGCGAGGCCCTGCCGTTCGACTACGCCTACACCATCGACCGGGTCGAGGCGGGCCAGCCGTTGCCGGCCGACGCCAATCTGGACTTCGCGGCGATCACCCTGACCAGCGACTGGACCGTGCCGGACGGCTTCGAGGCCTATGACGCCAACTGGACGCCCTATTACGCCGGCGACGTCATCCCGGCCGGAACCTATCTGGAGTTCGGCTATGGCGCGGCGCCAGCGGGCTTTGTCGTCACGCCTGACATCTGGCCGAACGGGGTCAGCATTCCGCCCCTGGCCTTCACCTACGCCAAGGGGGACATCCTTCAGGCCGACCTGATCCTGCCTGTGGGCCGCACCATCGCGGCCGGGACCGTGTTCGGCTCGGCCATCAAGGTGGCCAAGCCGCTGAACCTGGACGCCGACCTCTTCCAGACCGGCTTCTCGCGCTACGATATCCGTGCGGGCGGCGATCTGCAGGTGCGCGGGGACGTCGACGTCAGCGCCCCGGTCCGTCGCTTCACCGCCGACAGCGCAGGTTTCGCCAGCGGCGCCGCCCTGCAGGACGCGCTGGAACTGTGGACGCCGGACATGCTGCGCGAGGACGCGGCCAACGGCCGCTTCGTCCAGCGTCAGGGCGCGAGCCTCAGCCTGACGGCCCACGGGTTGAGCGACCGCAACTGGATGACCGGCTACGGCGCCTCCGTGACCGATCCCCGTCCGATAGGCGAACTGGTGCTGGTCGAAGGCGCGAGCATCCGCGTCGACGACGGCCAGTCGGTCAACCTGACGGCCATGGAAGGCATGCGGATCGACGGCCGCATCGAGGCCCGCGGTGGCAAGGTGTCGCTGATCGCCGGTCGCGAAGAGAACGAGCGGCTCGATTTCCAGCCCTCCTACGTCGTTTATGATCCGACCACGGCCCTGTGGCTGGGTGAAAAGAGCGTCATCGACGTGTCGGGCCGGGGCGTCAGCGCTGTCGGCGCCGACGGCCTGCGTTACGGTCATGTCTCCAGGGGCGGCGAGATTTCGGTTGGCGGGCAGCGCGCGGCCTATGTGGTAGTGCGTCCCGGTGCGGTTCTGGACGCCTCGGGCGCGGCGACCGAGATCGACTATCTGACCTCGGGACTCACCAAGGACCGGCAGAGCCTGACGGTCGCCACCGATGGCGGCGCGATCCGCTTCCAGTCGCAGTACGGCGTCTTCCTGGACGGCGACATGCGCGCTCATGCGGGCGGAGCGGGCGCATCCGGCGGCCTGTTGTCGATCAAGCTGACCACGCCCTATCTGATGCAGCTGGGCGCCGGCACGCGCGACATGCCCGACTATATGCGCCGTCTGCGCAGCATCATCCTCGGCGCAGAGCAGGACAGCGGCCTGTCGGCGGATCTGCAATACGGCGACTGCATCACCGGGTGCTGGACGCCGGGCCAGCTGAACGCCGACTCCGCCGCGGCCAATGAAGGCATTGCGGACCTGGTCGGTCAGGCGCGCATCGGCGTGGATCAGATCACGTCGGGCGGTTTCGGCAGTCTGACGCTCGACTCGACGGACGTGGTCCTGCTGGACGGTCCGGTGAACCTGAACCTGACGCGCAACCTGACCCTGTCGGGGACGATCGGTTCGCTGGGCGACAGCGCGGATCAGGACTCGAGCCTGAGCGCCGCCTATGTGCGCTTCGTTTCGGCGGGGACGATGCGAGGCAATAATCTGGTCCGCTGGGAAGACGGGACGCAGGCCCTGTTCAAGATCCCCGACATGGGCGACGGCGTCCTGACCATCAAGGGCGGGCTGGTCGACATGGGCGGGGCCCAGTTCGGCGTGAACGGCTCGGTCGGCCTGTCGGGCGGCCGTCAGCACGAATACGAGTACGCCGCCCACGGCCAGATCAACATCATCAGCGGCAGCGACATCCGCATGACCGGCGGCGAGGTCAATGCGATGAGCAACATCGCCCTGACCGCCGCCCAGATCTATCCGATCACCGGGGCGGCTGCGTCGATCTACGCTGGCAAGTACACCTATCGCATTCCGGGCAACACCATCGGCTACCAGTCGCTGGTCCCCGGCGGCACGGTCAGCTTCCACAAGCTGGAAGGCGTGACGCCCTCGGCGCCGCTGTCGCTCTATGGATCGCTGACGGTCGGGGCGGACATCATCAATCAGGGCGGCGTGCTGCGGGCGCCGCTGGGCTCGATCACCCTTGGCGTGGGCGGCGACAAGTTCGTGCCCGGTCCCGACCAGTTGGAGCCTGGCCAGACATGGTGGGAGCAGACCTCGGTCACGACCCGCGAGGTCAACCTGCTGCCCGGCAGCCTGACCTCGGTCAGCGCCAGGGACCTGGTCATTCCCTACGGCGGGACGACCGACGGCCTGAAGTGGCTTCTTAACGGCGTCGAGCTGAAGAGCACCGATGCCAAGCAGGGGGTCATGGTGCTGGGCTCGCTGCGCGCGGACGAGGGCTCGGTTCTGGATCTGTCGGGCGGCGGCATCCCCGCCGGCGCCGGTTTCATCCCCGGTCGCGGCGGTTCGGTCGACGTGCTGAAGACGGCCCTGGCCAACGTCAGCCCGGCCTTCGACGGCCTGAGTCATGCGGACAACAAGGTCTACGCCATTGTGCCGTCCTACGGAGCCTCGGTCGCGCCGAACGCCATCGATGGCCACGCCCAGCCGGGGCTCGGCCAGCAGATCGTTATTCCGGCCGGGATCGAGGGTCTGGCCGCGGGCGTCTATACCCTGCTGCCCGCCGAATACGCCCTGATGGAAGGCGCCTTCCGCGTTGAACTGGGCCGCAATGTCCCGGCTGGCGCCAACGGTGTGACTCGTCTGGCCGACGGCTCGAGCCATCTGGGCGTGACAACGGGCGTGGCGAACACCGATGCGCGCAGCGCCCTCAAGGTCGAGGCCATCCTGACCCCGGCCAAGGTGGTCCGCACCTATTCGCAGTACAACGAGACCAGCTTCGGGGAATTCCTGGTCAAGGCGCCGGCGTCGGCCCTATTCGACAGTCCGCTGCCCTTCCTGCCGGAAGACGGCAAGACCTTCATCCTCGCCCTGGCGCCGGATGCGGACAAGGATCGTCCGGCCTTCTCGTTCAAGGGCAAGGGTCTGTTCGATGCGGCCGAGGGCGGCATCGGCGGCTCGCTGGCCGTGGTCGGCGGCGACTACTACGACAGCGACAAGTACACGCTGGAAATCCTGGCGGACGGCGCGACGAAGTCGGGCGACGGCTACCTGTCGCTCTACGCCTCCGACCTGAATGCGGTCGGCGCCCGGATCATGACCCTGGGCGGTGTGGCGCACCGCGTCTTCACCACCAGTCAATCGACCGAGATTCAGGTGATGCCCGGCGGCGCCTGGCCGAACCAGAGCAACCTCAGCTCCCGTGGGTTCGGCGGCATCGCCGTGCGCGAGGGAGCGGTTCTGCAGGGGCCGCAGGTCCTGCTGGTCGCCGATCGCAACGCTGACATTCTGGTGGAGCACGGCGCCCGGATCACGACCCTGGGCAAGGGCGACCCCGCCTTCGACTCGACCATGGGCTACACCCTGCGGGCCAACAACGTGAACCTGCTGGCCGTGTCGAACGGCTTGCTGGAGTTCACCAGCAACGCCTCGGCGGGCGCCACCGGCGTGATCACGGTCGAGGACGGCGCCTCCCTTTATTCCGACGGCACGCTCAGCTTCGTCACCCCGGGCGCGGTCAGCCTGGGCGAGAACGTCAACTATGGCGCGCGTTATCTGGCCTTCTCGTCGGGCTCGGTGAACATCGGGACCAGCGAGGCCCTGGCCTCCGCGGGCGCGAATGGCGTCCTGCCGTCGGGCATCGCCCTGAACCAGTCGGTGCTGGACCGTCTGATGGCCGGCGACCAGAGCGCCGGCGCGCCCAAGCTGGAGCGCCTGATCCTGTCGGCCAGCCAGTCGGTCAACTTCTACGGCTCCATCAGCCTGGACACCCGTGACGCCGTCACCGGCGTTTCGGCCCTTCAACTGGTGCTGAACACGCCCGCCCTCTATGGCGCGGGCGCGGCCGGCGACGTGGCCCAGATCACGACCGGGACCCTGGTCTGGAACGGCGTTCTGGGCGCCCAAGGGCCGAGCTACAGCTCGACCATCGTTCCCGGTCAGCCGGGGGCGCCGATCGCTGGCGGCGCGGGAACGGGCCTGGGCGCGCTGAACCTGATCGCCGACCGCATCGTGCTGGGCTACCAGGACGGGGTGGCGATCACCGCTCCTGTGCCGATGAACCGGCTGGCGCTGGGCTTCAGCACCGTCAACCTGACCGCTTCGCAGCGGATCGAGAGCAACCACAAGGGCGAGCTGGCCGTCTATCAGTCCCAGGCCGTTTACGGCCAGCCGGGGCAGGGCGGCGTGTTGAACCTGACCACGCCCCTGCTGACGGGGCAGGCCGGTTCGAGCCTGCATTACAAGGCGGGCGGCGCCATCAACCTGACCGCCCCCGCGACGGCGTCGACCGTCGAAGCGCCCAAGCCGCAGCTGGGCGCCGAGATCAGGATGACCGCCGCCAGCATCACGGCGGACACCACCATCGCCCTGCCCAGCGGCCGACTGGTCCTGACGGCGACCGAGGGCGACATCGTCCTGGGCGAGAATGCGCGTCTCGACATGGCGGGCAAGGCCACCGACTTCTTCGAGGAGACCCGCTACAGCTGGGGCGGCGACGTCGAGCTGGAAAGCGCGCAGGGAAACGTCATCGCGTCTTCGGGTTCGAAGATCGACCTGAGCGCCGACCACAACCATGCGGGCACGCTGAAGGTCACGGCGCTGAACGGCGCGGCGACCCTGAACGGCGCCATCGAGGCCCACGCCCGCAACGGCGACAAGACGCCTGACGCCTCGTTGCGCAATGGCTCGATCGACATTCGCGCCAACGTGGTCAGCGACTTCCGCGAACTGAACGAGCGGTTGACGCAGACGGGCGTCACCGAGAGCCGCAGCTTCGTCATCAAGAGCGGCGACCTGGTGGTCGGCGACGAGGTCAAGGCGCGTCAGGTGACCATCGCGGCGGACGGCGGCGACCTGATCGTCAACGGCCGCATCGACGCCAGCGGCGCCCGTCCGGGCTCCATCCGACTGTCGGCGCGCGATGATCTGACCCTGGCCTCGACGGCGGTGCTGGACGCCAGCGCCGACTCCATCGTGGTGGACGGCTATGGCGCGCCCATCGAGGCCTCCAATCGCGCCCATATCGAGCTGGGCAGCAAGGCGGGGACGCTGACCCTGGCCTCGGGGGCGACGCTGGACCTGTCGTCTCCGGACGGCGTCAAACGTGGTCGGGTCGAGCTGAACGCCCCGCGTCTGGGGGCGAACGACATCGCCATCGAGGCGGGCGGCGCTTTGACGATCAAGGGCGCCGACAGCCTGTCGGTCAACGGCTTCCGCACCTATCAACCCGCGGGCGGCGTCATCAATCAGGCCCTGATGGACGACGTCCATGCCGACAGCACGGCCTTCATCAATGCGGCTATCGCCAATCAGGCTCTGCTGGGTCGTCTGGCCGGGCTGCGGGCCTATCAGGACGCCTTCCACCTGCGTCCGGGCGTCGAACTGACCAGCGCGCCGGGCCAGAGCCTGAGCGTGTCGGGCGACCTGAACCTGGCGGGCTATCGCTACGCCAGCCTGAACGCCGACACCCAGATGACGGGCGTCTATGGTTCGGGCGAGGCGGGCGTCCTGCTGGTCCGCGCCGCCGACGACCTGAACATCTATGGCAGCATCACCGACGGCTTCGGCGAGCCCGCGCGCACGCCGGACGACAACGGCTGGGTGCTCTACAACACCGCCGATGCAGGCGGTTTCTTCGCCCTGCCGGCCGATCACCAACTGATGTCGCCAGTGCAGTTGTCGGCGGGCGCGGCCTTCCCGGCCGGGGTCAGCCTGACCTTCGACGCCCCGGTTCAGGACTTCAGCGTCATCGGCAATCAGGTGATCGAGGCGGATGTGCGTCTGACCCAGACGGCGGTCCTGCCGCAGGACTGGGTGGCGACCTCGGCCATCCGTCTGCCGGACGGTTCGGTGATCGAGCGCGGAACCATCCTGAAGGCGGGCACGACCCTTCCGGCGTACGCCGAACTGGGCCGCGGCGCGCTGCTGCCGATGGCCGTCTCGCTCAAGGCCATGACCTGGCCCAAGGGCGTGGCCCTGCCGGCGATCCTGACCCTGTCCTCGACGACCCAGCTGAAGGCGGGCGACGTCATTCCGCGCGCCAGTACGGTCATGGTCAGCGGCGCAGGCGGCTTGCACAACACCCGCCCGATCCAGGCTGACGGCACGCAGGGCCGCATCTGGGCCGTGGCGCCCATGTTGGCGGCGGGGTCGCAGTCTTGGTCGATGCGTCTGGTCGCGGGGGCCGACATCGGCTCAGCCGACGGCCGCACCCTGCGCGCGGCGACCGACCTGGCCCGTGCGGGCCACTCGGGCGACCTGATCCTGTCGGACCGCCACTATGTGAACCCGCAGGCGGCCCTGACCGACGGCTTCAACCCCAACTGGCTGGAGGGAATGAAGCTGATGCAGAACTTCAGCGTCATCCGCACCGGCGTGGGGTCGCTGGACCTGCTGGCGGGCGGCGACTACCGCCAGATGTCGCTCTACGGCGTCTATACGGCGGGCACGCCCTCGGCCGAGATCGGCGGCCTGACGCTGGACGGTCACAACGTCTTCAACCAGCCGCGCGCGACGCTGACGGCCTCCGCCGGTCTGGCCAACCCCTGGATCGGGCCGAACTTCGACGGTTACGCCGACGCTATCCGCGACTATCAGGCTTGGTATCCCGAGCACGGCGGCGATCTGTTGCTGGCGGTGCAGGGCGACATGTCCGGCTATTCGACCGATCGCGACCTCGCCTATCAGCGCGTAGGCAGCGGCCGGATCGGCAACTGGCTGTGGCGTCAGGGCGGTTACGGCGTCAGCGAGAGCGGTGTCTCGGTCGCCCTGGGTCAGGACGTGCCCACAGCCTGGTGGATCAACTTCGGCGGCTATGTTCCGAACAACTCCGGCGCGCTCAATGACTTCGTTGGCTTTAATGGTCCATTGCTTGAAGGCTTTATGGGCATCGGCGCCCTGGGCGGGGGCAATCTGACGGTGCGGGCCGGCGGCGACGCCGGCGTGACCCAGGACTGGGGCCGGGGACTGGACGGCGCCTCGGACACGAGCCGGGTTCGCATTTCCAGCTCGGGCCTGCATTTCGCCGTCGGCGGCACCGGCCGCGTGACCTCGGTGACACGCACTGCGGGGATCGTCACGGACGGAAGCGTGGTCCAGACCGGCGGCGGCGACATCGACATCCGTCTGGGCGGGATTCTGAACCCGGGCGCGGCGTCCAACATGCCTTCGGACCTGGCGGGCAGCGTGACCAACCTGCGCGGACAGGTCTCCATCCTGTCGGGCGGGGTTGGCGCTGGCGCCTATAGCTCAGCGGTAGATGTGCTTGATCCGCGTCTGCCCGATCCGCTGCGGACCGCCTTCCACCTGCCGAGCGGGGGCATCACCCTGGTGATCGGCGACGCCGACGTGCGCATCGACACGCGCGGCGATCTGATCCTGGCCGGCGTCGGCGATCCGGGCTCGACCCAGACCTCGATGGCGGGTGTGTCGGTCGGCTATGTCAACGCCGCCGGTCAGTTCCTGCGGCCGGACGGCCTGGTGATGCAGACCAGCTTCTCGCTGTGGCGCGACGACACCAGCATCAGCCTGTTCAGCGCGGGCGGCGACGTGACCCCGATCACGGCCGCCTCGGGCAATGCGGGGGTTCGCGACGGTCGCTACTGGTACCCGCCCATCCTGCGGGTGACGGCGGCCGAAGGCAGCATTCGCTGGAGCGCGGATCGCTGCGACGACAACTGCAACGGCGGCATTCCGCCGCTGGAGCTGGCGCCGTCGTCTCTGGGCTTCGTCGAGTACCTGGCCGGGACCTCGATCCTGGGCGGCGGTTCGCGCGACCCGGACGCGGGCGGCTCCTACGCCGCCGGTCGCCCGGTCGCCCTGTCGGGCATGGCCCACACCCTGGACCTTCTGCCCAATCCGTTCCGTCCGGTCTGGACGACCGACTGGCGCGACACTCAGGGCGCGCCGGTGAACGTGGCCCAGCCGATCAAGGGAAATGCGACCACGGTCGGCGGCCTGCTGGCCTTCCAGACGGATACGGCGACGGGCACGCTGCGAGAGGGGCGTCAGAACCCGGCGCTCTTCTATGCGGCGGATGGCGACATCAGCAATCTGAACTTCGGCTTCATCACCTACGACGGCCTGTCGCAACTCTACGTCAACTCGGGGTCGGTGGACCTCCGGGCTTCGCGCGACATCGTCAACCTGGGCACCGGGACGGCGATCGGCTGTCTGAACAGCGGTCCGATCGAGTGCCGCGGCACGCCGGTCTATCTGTTCGGCGTGTTCAACCAGGGCGGACTGGTGGTCCACAACGATCCGTCCGACATCTCCCTGATCTCGGCGGGCCGGGACATCATCTACGGCAACATGACCGTGGCGGGGCCAGGCAATCTGGTGGTCGAGGCGGGCCGCAACATCTATCAGGCTGGCAACGGGCGCTTCACCAGCGTCGGCCCGTTGTTCGACCTGTCGCCTTCGACCCGCAACGGCGGGGCCGGCATCTCGATCCTGACCGGGGTCGGGGCGGGCGGTCCGAACTACGACGCCTTCACCAGGCTGTATCTGGACCCGGCCAATCTGGCCGAGGCCGGGCGGCCTCTGGCCGATCAGGCGGGCAAGGTGGTCAAGACCTACGACGCCGAACTGATCCAGTGGCTGGAAGACCGCTTCGGCTATGAAGCCGCCGACGCCAAGGACGCCTTGACCTACTTCAACGGTCTGGATCGTCAGCAGCGCGCCGTCTTCGCCCGACTGGTCTATTTCGACGAGCTGAAGGCGGGCGGGCGCGAATACAACGACCCCAACGGTCCGCGCTTCGGCAGCTATCTGCGCGGCCGCAACGCTATCGCCACTCTGCTTCCCGAGAAGGATGCGAACGGCCAGGCCATCTCCTACGCCGGCGACCTGACCATGTTCGGCGGTTCGGCGGTGCGGACCCTGTTCGGCGGTAATATCGAGATGCTAGTGGCGGGCGGCCAGACGGTGGTCGGCGTCGGCGGCGTGGCGCCGCCCTCGACGGCGGGCGTCCTGTCCATGGGTTCGGGCGACATCGATGTCTATTCGCTGGGGTCGGTGCTGCTGGGCCAGAGCCGGGTCTTCACCACCTTCGGCGGCGACCTGCTGATGTGGTCGGCCGAGGGCGACATCAACGCCGGGCGGGGGTCCAAGTCGACCGCCGTCTATCAGCCGCCGCGTCGGGTCTATGACGGCTACGGCAAAGTCACCCTGTCGCCGCCGACCCAGAACGCCGGCGCCGGCATCGCCACCCTGAACCCGATCCCGGAAATCCCGGCGGGCGACGTGGACCTGATCGCGCCTCTGGGCACGATCGACGCGGGCGAGGCGGGCATCCGGGTTTCGGGCGACGTCAACCTGGCCGCGCTCCAGGTGGTCAACGCCGCCAACATCCAGGTCAAGGGCGACGCTGTGGGCATCCCGGCGGTGGCGGCGGTCAACACCGGCGCCCTGACGGCGGCCTCCTCGGCCAGCAGCTCGGTGGTGGCCGAGGCCGCCCGCCTGGCCGAACGCGCCCGTCCCAAGACCGGCGACATCCCCGCCATCATCACCAGCCGCTTCCTCGGCTTCGGCGAGTAACCGACAGCGGGAGGGGCGGCCGCGCCTCCCTCCGCGCTCCCTATTTCCGACTGGAGTATCCCATGTCCGAGGCCTCTGCCTTGCCCCTCTTCTATCGCGACCCGCAGCCGCTCTCGGCCGCTCAGCATGGCGCCTGGCGTCTGAAGGACGGCGATGTCGCCTTCGCCGCCGAAACCCCCTTCGTGCCCGTGGTGGTCAGCGAGATCGCCGCCGCCGCGCGCTGCTATCCCGTCGTCTTTTCGGCCGGGGAGGGAGCGCAGCCCGTCGCCGTCCTGGGCCTGGAGCAACGCAACCTGTTCGTCGCCGACGGCCGCTGGACGGACGAGGCCTATGTGCCCGCCTATGTGCGCCGTTACCCGTTCGGCTTCATCGCCACGCTGAATCCCGACGGCTTCGCCCTGGCCCTCGACGCCGCCTCGGAACGACTGGCCCCTTCGGGCGAGGAGGGGGCGGCCCTGTTCGACGGCGACCAGCCGACCCAGCTGACGCAGGACGCCATGGCCTTCTGCAACGCCTTCCAGGGCGAGGCCGCCGCCACCCAGGCCTTCGGCGAGGCCCTGCGCGCGCAGGACCTGCTGATCGCCCGCCGCGCCGACGTCACCCTGCCGGACGGCCGCAAGCTGGGACTGGACGGTTTCCAGATCATCGACACGGAACGGTTCGCCAAGCTTGATGAAGCTGTCGTGCTGGACTGGCATCGTAGGGGCTGGCTGGCGCTGGTTCATTTCCATCTGGCCTCGCTGGAGCGTTTCGGCGCGCTGCTGACCCTGCACGGGCGGGCGGCGACGACCGCCGAACCCGCGACCAAGCCGACCAAATCCAAGAAGGCCTGACCCATGACCACCCGCTTTATCTTCGCAGCCATGACCCTCGTCGCCGTCGCGGGCGCCGCCCTGCCGGCCGCTGCGCAACAGGCCCAGCCGCTGGGCGGGCCGGTCATCCCGGGCGTCTGCCTCCTGTCGCGCGAGGCGGTCTTCGCCAACGCCGCCGCCGGCAAGGCCGCCAGCGCCCGTCTTCAGGAACTGGCCGCCGCCGCCCAGACCGAGATCGAGACCGAGCGCCAGCCGTTGGAAGCCCAGCTGCGCGCCCTCGAAACCCAGCCCGACAACGCTGCCCGCCGCCAGCGCGCCGAGACCCTGGCCGGTCAGTGGCAGGCTCTGCAACAGAAGGCCGCCCACGCCAGCCAGGAAGTCGAAGCCACGCGCGTCAAGGCCATGGAACGCATCGCCAACGAGGCCCAGTCCGCCATCGCTCAGGTCTATGCCGCCAAGTCGTGCGGCCTGCTGCTGGACCGCAACTCGGCGCTGGGCGGCAACTTCGCCAACGACCTGACCGCCGATGTGGTTCAGGCTCTGGACGCCCGCCTGTCGACCATCACCTTCGAGCGCGAACGTCTGCCTCAGGCCGCCGCCCAACCGGCGCGATAGGCCCATGACCGGCGCCGCATCCCGCCTCAAGGCATTGCCCTGGCGCGCCCTGGCGACAGGGCTGGCCGCCGCTCTTGGGCTTGCGGCGCCGGTTCAGGCCCAGACGCAGAGCCTCGCGCCCGAGGCTGCCCCGGCCGCCTGGGTCGCCTACGCCGAGACGGCTACGCGCACCGTAACCGCCTGGCTGGAGGAGGACGGCGATGCGGCGTTCAGCCTGCGCCTCTACCTGCATCAGACCCGCCCGGCGCCCGATCAGCCCACGCCGCCGCTGGAGTTGAAGCTCTGGATCGACCCCGATGGCGTCGTGTCGCGGGTTGGCTTTGCGCCCTTCGCCCACAAGGAGGCTGACGCTGACCTGCGATCAACGGTCGATGGACGCAGGCTGCCCCCGCCGCCGCCCGGAATGCTCCAGCCCCTACGCCTTGCTGTTCAGCTCGAACCTTGATGACCCGCATGAGGTCGACAGGCCCTCTCACAGAGAAGAGCCAGGCAGGAACACCCACGGTTCCGCTGATGCTGCGCTGAGTGGTGCGGGGACCAATAGCGCCACAATCCCGCTGGGGATTTCTTGCTCAGTTCATTGAGAAGAATGGTGGACGCGACAGGGATTGAACCTGTGACCCCCTCGGTGTGAACGAGGTGC
>RCUK01000998.1_pt1 | contig 19829 bp, 21 predicted proteins | sample 2166381 | NCBI WGS metagenome assembly RCUK01 (sample SAMN09932809, study PRJNA488358) | compost metagenome | isolation source: compost soil in an enriched community | place: Germany: Experimental Botanical Garden | reverse complement strand
GTTATGTGTATATTTTCTCCCTCTTTGCGTAAATCTTTGACCGCTCCAAGGGTTTCTATTATTCCTGTAAACATTCTTGTTTTATTTTACTAAATTTGCACTTCAAAATTAGCAATAAATAAGGAGCAAGTAGTATGAAAAAAGCAGAAAATATAATAGTTGGGATTTCTATAGGAGATTTAAACGGTATTGGAAGCGAAGTTATTCTAAAAACATTTGAAGATTCACGAATGTTGGAACTTTGTACGCCTGTTATTTTTGCTAATGTGAAAATAGTTTCTTTCGTGAAAAGAAATTTTGAGTCAGCTGCTCCATTGCATGGGATTGATCGTTTGGATCAAATCGTGTTAGGAAAGATTAATGTTCTGAATGTTTGGAAAGAAGGGATTGATTTGAATTTTGGTGAGAATGATGATAAAGTAGGGGCTTATGCGATTAAGTCATTTGTTGCTGCAACTAAAGCTTTGAAAGAAGGGTTAATTGATGTGTTGGTGACTGCACCTATAAATAAATATAATATCCAGTCAGAATCATTTAAGTTTCCTGGGCATACGGATTATTTGGATCAGGAACTGGAGGGTAATGCGCTTATGTTGATGGTTCAGGATTCTTTAAGGGTTGGGTTGTTGACGGATCACATTCCGTTAAGTGAAGTGGCATCCCATCTTACGGAAGAGTTGATTGTGAAAAAAATTGAAACCGTTAAGCAGTCATTAATTCAGGATTTTAGTATTAATAAACCGCGAATTGCTGTTTTGGGGTTGAATCCGCATTGTGGAGATGGTGGTGTGATTGGAGGTGAGGAAGATGCGATTCTGAGGCCAACATTGCGAAAAATATTTGATAAGGGGACGCTTGTTTTTGGTCCTTTTGCCGCAGATGGATTCTTTGGGAGTAATCAATATGAGAATTATGATGCTGTAATTGCAACTTATCATGATCAGGGATTAATTCCTTTTAAGACTTTGTCGTTTGGTAAGGGGGTGAATTATACGGCAGGTTTGAGTAAAATTAGAACATCGCCGGATCATGGTACCGCTTATGATATCGCTGGCAAGGGTGTGGCGGATTATAATTCGTTTAAGGAAGCGGTTTATTTGGCTATTGATATTTATAATTCGCGAAATCAGTATGCGGAAATTAGTCAAAAACCCCTGAAAACAAAAGAAAAACAGCTATAAACAAAAAAAGCGGAATAACATTATTAGATTTATAATTATTTTATATCTTTGCACTCCCGAAGTTTAGGGCAAATTGTTGTTGAAATGAATAAGACGAAAGAATATTTAATTCCTTTTATAGGATTAAAGCTAGGAAAACATCATTTTGAATATCAAATAAGTAACAAGTTCTTTGAGATCTTTGACTATCATGAATTTCAAAATTCAGATATCAAAGTAAATTTAGTTTTAGAGAAAAAAAGCACCATGTTGGAGTTGAGTTTCAAGCATAAAGGAACTGTGAATGTTCCTTGTGATCTCACGGGCGAAGATTTTGATTTACCTGTAAAGGGTAAAATGAATTTAATAGTTCGTTTTGGGGAAACTTTTAATAATGACAACGAAGAATTGCTTATTCTGCCTCATGGTGAATTTGAAATTGATGTGGCGCAATATATTTATGAAATGATTGTGTTGTCGGTGCCTCTTAGACGAGTTCATCCAGGTGTAAAAGACGGAAGTTTAAAAACGGAAGCTTTGACAAAATTGAATGAACTGGCTGTAAAAGAACAGAAAAAAGAAAATAAAAAAGAAGAAAATATTGACCCGCGTTGGGACAAATTAAAGCAACTATTAACGGATAAATAATATAGTAAAATGGCACATCCTAAGAGAAAAATCTCGAAAACAAGAAGAGATAAGAGAAGAACACATTATAAAGCTACTGTAGCTCAAATCGCTACTTGTCCAATTACTGGAGAGGCACATTTATACCACAGAGCTTACTGGCATGAGGGAAAAATGTACTACAGAGGACAAGTTGTTATAGATAAATCTGTAGCTGTTGCTTAATACATTTTTGTAAATAATATGAGAACTCTCACTATGTGAGAGTTTTTTTTGTTGTTTGTAATTTTCGTTAAATAAGGAGTTCTAAAACAATAGGTTTGGAATTTTTTTTGTAATTTTCAAGTCTTTTAAAAATTTTTCAAATGCTTGCATTTGATAGAAATAATCGGATACAATGAATACAATTACAGCCGCAATTACCGCTGTTGGAGCTTATGTTCCGGACTTTGTTCTTTCTAACAAAGTTCTTGAAACCATGGTAGATACCAATGACGAATGGATTACCAGTCGTACGGGAATAAAAGAAAGAAGAATTCTTAAAGATGATAGCAAAGGGACTTCGTTTCTGGCTATAAAAGCCGCACAAGATTTATTGGCTAAAGCAAATATTGATCCTTTAGAGATCGATTTGTTAATAATGGCAACTGCAACACCGGATATGCCAGTTGCATCAACCGGAGTATATGTGGCTACAGAAATTGGAGCAACAAATGCTTTTGCTTATGATTTACAAGCTGCGTGTTCCAGTTTTTTATATGGAATGTCTACTGCAGCGGCTTACATTCAATCAGGACGATATAAAAAAGTACTACTTATAGGAGCAGATAAAATGTCGTCTATCGTAGATTATACGGATAGATCTACTTGCATTATTTTTGGTGATGGTGCAGGTGCAGTTTTGTTTGAGCCTAATTATGAAGGATTAGGATTGCAAGATGAATATTTACGTAGTGACGGAATAGGCCGTGATTTTCTTAAAATTCCAGCCGGTGGTTCTTTGGTTCCTACCTCGTTAGAAACTGTGAACGGTAATATGCACAATATTATTCAGGATGGAAAAACCGTTTTTAAATACGCAGTAACGAATATGGCTGATGCAAGTGAACTTGTGGTGAAAAGAAATAATTTAACCAATGAAGATGTTGATTGGTTGGTTCCGCATCAAGCGAATAAAAGAATTATTGATGCCACTGCAAGTAGAATGAATTTGGAAGATTCAAAAGTATTGATGAATATTGAAAAATACGGAAATACAACTTCTGCAACCTTACCATTAGTTCTTTACGATTTCGAGCATTTGTTCAAAAAAGGAGATAATATTATATTGGCCGCTTTTGGAGGAGGATTCACTTGGGGATCTATTTATCTGAAATGGGCTTACGATAAACAATAAATTTAAACTAAAAACAAATATTATGGATTTAAAAGAAATTCAAAACCTAATCAAATTTGTGGCAAATTCAGGAGTTGCCGAAGTTAAATTAGAGATGGATGATGTTAAAATCACCATTAGAACAACTTTGGAAGGTAATGTTACAGAGACCACGTATGTACAACAAATGCCATCTCAACCAGTTCTTCATCAAGCAGTAGCTCCTCAACAAATTGCTCCCGTTGCTGCAAGTCCTGAAACTCCAGCCGCTGAAGATTCAAAATACATCACTATAAAATCTCCAATCATTGGAACTTTCTATAGAAAACCATCTCCAGACAAACCTGTTTTTGTTGAAGTTGGAAATAGCATTTCTAAAGGAGATGTTCTTTGTGTTATTGAGGCTATGAAATTATTTAACGAAATTGAATCTGAAGTATCAGGAAAAATCGTTAAAATATTAGTGGATGATATGTCTCCAGTTGAATTTGATCAGCCTTTATTTTTAGTTGATCCATCATAAGAAATTTTGAATGATGAATTTTGTATGATGAATTTTTATTGTCATTCAATAAATTTAAAATTTATAATTTATAATTTAAAATTTCAAAAAGATGTTTAAAAAAATACTAATTGCAAATAGGGGAGAAATTGCGCTTCGCGTAATTAGAACTTGCAAGGAAATGGGAATTAAAACAGTCGCTGTTTATTCTACTGCCGATGCAGAAAGTCTTCATGTTAAGTTTGCTGATGAAGCGGTTTGTATAGGGCCACCTCCAAGTAACTTATCCTATTTGAAAATGTCAAATATTATTGCGGCTGCAGAAATTACCAATGCAGATGCAATTCACCCTGGATATGGATTCCTTTCAGAAAATGCTAAGTTTTCTAAAATATGCCAAGAACACGGGATTAAATTTATTGGTGCTTCCCCTGAAATGATTGATAGAATGGGAGATAAAGCTTCGGCTAAAGCGACCATGATTGCTGCTGGTGTTCCATGTGTTCCTGGTTCTGTAGGGATCTTGGAGTCTTATGAGCAAGCAGCAGAATTAGCAAACCAATTCGGTTATCCTGTAATGCTTAAAGCAACTGCCGGAGGTGGTGGAAAAGGGATGCGTGCTGTTTGGAAAGAAGAAGATTTATTGAAAGCATGGGAAAGTGCTCGTCAGGAATCAGCTGCAGCTTTCGGAAATGACGGAATGTATCTAGAGAAACTTATCGAAGAGCCACGTCATATTGAAATTCAGGTTGTTGGAGATTCTTATGGAAAAGCATGTCACCTTTCTGAAAGAGATTGTTCTGTTCAACGTCGTCATCAAAAATTGACTGAAGAAACGCCTTCTCCATTTATGACAGATGAATTGCGTACTAAAATGGGTGAAGCTGCTGTAAAAGCTGCTGAATATATTAAGTACGAAGGTGCTGGAACTGTAGAGTTTTTGGTTGATAAACACCGTAATTTCTACTTCATGGAAATGAATACTCGTATTCAGGTAGAACATCCTATTACTGAACAAGTAATTGATTACGATTTGATTCGTGAGCAAATTATGGTTGCTGCGGGAATTCCAATTTCGGGTAAAAATTATTTACCACAATTGCACGCTATAGAGTGTCGTATCAATGCAGAGGATCCTTATAATGATTTTCGTCCGTCTCCGGGTAAAATTACCACGCTTCACATGCCAGGTGGTCACGGAGTTCGTTTAGATACACATGTGTACTCAGGATATACAATTCCGCCTAATTATGACTCTATGATTGCTAAGTTGATTACAACTGCCCAATCTCGTGAGGAAGCAATTAGCAAAATGAGAAGAGCATTGGATGAATTTGTTATTGAAGGTGTGAAAACTACTATTCCTTTTCACAGACAATTGATGGATGATCCTCGTTATATAGCTGGAGATTATACTACAGCCTTTATGGATACTTTCAAAATGAATGATCCTGAGTAATCAAAGATTAAATAATACAAAACCTCACTGAAAAGTGAGGTTTTTTTGTATGAACTATTTTGTTTTGATACTACAAAGTTTCTTGCAGCCATTTGAAAAATTCTCTTTGCCAAACTTGTGCGTTTTGAGGTTTTAAAACCCAATGGTTTTCTTCCGGGAAGTATAAGAACCTACTTTTTATTCCTTGCAATTGTGCAGCATGAAAGGCTTCTTGTCCTTGACCAATCGCAACACGGAAGTCTTTTCCGCCTTGTATAATCAATATTGGAGTATTCCATTTTTCAACATGGTTTATCGGATTGAATGTTGTATATGTCTTTTGCGCTACAGCATTATCTTTTTCCCAATAAGCACCACCAAAATCCCAGTTGGTAAAGAAAAGTTCTTCAGTTGTGCCATACATGCTTTGTGTGTTGAAAACACCGTCATGGGAGATAAATGTTTTGAAGCGATTATTATGAATGCCGGCTAAGTAAAACACAGAATAACCACCATAACTGGCGCCAACGCAGCCTAATCTACTTTTGTCAACATAACTTTCTTTGGCTACATCATCAATGGCAGATAAATAATCATCCATTACTTGTCCTCCCCACTCTTTACTGATTTGCTCGTTCCATTCTACGCCATGACCTTGCATCCCGCGACGGTTAGGTGCTACTACAATATAGCCATTGGCTGCCATTAACTGAAAATTCCAACGGAAAGAATAATATTGGGTCAAGGCACTTTGTGGGCCTCCCTGACAGTACAACAGTGTCGGGTATTTTTTGGAAGCATCAAAATTAGGAGGAAGAATAACCCAAACCAACATTTTTTTACCATCGGTTGTGGTTACATATCTTCTTTCGGTTTTGCTTAAAGCTAATGAATCGTAGTTTGCGGTATTTACATTTGACAATTGTTTCCAAGTGTTTTTCTTTAAATCATAAGAGAAAATTTCCGAAGCATGGTTCATGTCAGCTCTCGTAACAATGATATTCTCGCCTGAAAATCCTATCAAATCATTGATATCGAAATCTCCATTTGTAATTTGGTGAACGTTAATGGCAATTCTGGTTAGCCCTGGGAAGTTGACTTCAAATAATTGTTTTGTTCCATCTATTGGGGCAATAAAATATACTTTTTTACCGTCTTTACTCCACATAAAATGGTCTACTGTTCCATCCCAGTTAGCTGTTAGATTCATTTTTATTCCCTTGAAGCTAACTATAATGTCTTTTTTGTCAGCTTCATAGCCGTCTCGTTTCATTTGCAACCAAGTGAGATTTCCTGTTGGGGAAAATTTAGGTTCGGTATCATAACCTAGGTTTTCTTCTGTTCTGTTGATGGTTTTTCCCGTTTCCAGATTGTATTCGTAAATATTGGTATTGGTAGAAACGGCATATTGGGTACCTGCTTTTTTCTTGCATACATAAAGGATGCTTTTGCTGTCTGGGGACCAAATATAATCCTCGTCTCCGCCAAAAGGCTTCTGTGGACTATCGAAATTTTCTCCTTTCAAAATATCAATTCCTGTAGCACCGTCTTTGTTTTCTTTGTAAAAAACGTGATTGAACTTTCCTTCGTTCCAAGTATCCCAATGGCGATAATCTAAACCATTATAGATTTGAACATCCGATTTTTCTAATTCAGGATAAAAATCTTTAGCATGAACCTTGTCAATTTTCACTTCTTCATGGTAAACGATGTATTTTTGGTCTGGTGAAATATTCTTGTCGGTCAATACTTCTTTGGTGTTTTTTATTTCGGTAGCATTTCCTCCATTTAAAGGCAAAATGTAAAGTTTTGAGTCCGATTTGTTTTCTTCTACAGATGGAGTAGCTACTTTATAGACTACATTTTTCCCGTCTTTAGATATTCCTAAAGGAGTTACTCTTCCTAATTTCCAAAGTAATTCGGGTGTCATTACGTTTTGTGCCATAGCATTTAAGCTGATCAGTGTTAGGGTTAAAAACAGTGCTTTTTTCATGAAAATAATTAATTTTAAAAACGCAAAATTAGCCATTTTAATTCCATGTTCGTTGATTTTAACTTTAGTTTAGCCCAGATGATCCCGAAGGTTTGGGACGCATTCTTTTTCTTTTTTCTTTAAAAAGAAAAAGATATAGTATACAGCTGTAAATAGCTCCAAAAAAATATTATTTTTATAAAAAAATATTCAAATGCAACTCAGTTATTGGGAATTAAAAAATTGGTTTACAAATATAGATTACGCGATTGTTGGTAGTGGAATCGTGGGTTTACATGCCGCGTTGCGGTTGCGGGAAAAATTTCCGGAGAGTAAAATTTTAGTTTTAGAAAAAGGGATGTTGCCTCAGGGGGCCAGTACAAAAAATGCTGGATTTGCCTGTTTTGGTAGTATTTCCGAAATTATAGATGATTTAAAATCCCATTCAGAAGAGGAAGTGGTAAATCTTGTTCAAAAGCGTTGGCAGGGTTTGCAATTGTTACGGAAAAGATTGGGTGATGAAGCAATAGATTTCAGGCCCCATGGAGGATATGAATTGTTTTTAAAATCGGATGATAGTTGCTATGCCGAATGTCTCAATAAACTTCCATTTATAAATGAGATTTTGAAGCCCCTTTTTAAAGCGGATGTTTTTGCAAAGCAAGTGGATCGTTTTGATTTTAAAGGAATTCAGGACTATCTGATTTTCAATCCTTTTGAAGCGCAAATTGATACAGGCAATATGATGCAAGCTTTGCTAAAAGAAGCGGTTGCGCAGAATATATTGATTTTAAACCAGCAAACAGTCAGTTCGTATTCTGATACTAAAAATGGAGTTGAAGTGGTGCTGGGAGAGTTCAGCTTTGTGGCAAAAAAATTATTATTTGCCACAAATGGTTTTGCCAATGCGCTTACCAATGGAGGTGTAAAGCCGGCAAGGGCGCAAGTTGTGATAACGGAACCAATTGCGAATTTGGACATTAAAGGAACTTTCCATCTTGATAGAGGTTATTATTATTTTAGGAATATAGGAGACAGAATCTTATTGGGAGGTGGACGAAATCTAGATTTTGATGCTGAGACAACTACTGAGTTCGGACAGACAGAAATTGTGCAAAATAAATTGGAACAATTGCTAAAAGAAGTAATTTTGCCCAATCATGAATATCAGATTGCCCATCGTTGGAGCGGTATTATGGGAATAGGTAACAGTAAAAAACCGATTGTTTCGCAATTGTCAGATAATGTGTATTGTGGCGTAAGATTAGGTGGAATGGGTGTGGCAATAGGAAGTTTAATAGGTCAAGAATTAGCAGATATAGTAGTATAATGGCAACGAAAATAACCCCAAAAAAAAATCCAAAAAAAACAAAACAACCTGCAAAAAAAGAAGATACTTCTTTTATGAGTAAATTAAAACGGTTTCTGTTCAAAGCCATGTTGTGGTTCTTTGGTCTTTCGATTTTTTTTGTTTTACTTTTTAAGTTTGTTCCGGTTCCTTTCACGCCATTGATGGTTATTCGTGTCATTGAGAATAAAGCGGCTGGGAAGGAAGTTTATTTCAGTCACGATTGGGAGCCAATTGAGGATATTTCCATGAATTTGCAAAAAGCTGTTATAGCCAGTGAAGACGGTACTTTTTTAACTCATCATGGTTTTGATTTTAATGCTTTACAGAAGGCTTATAAAAACAACGAAAGAGGACGAAAAATAAAGGGTGGAAGTACTATTTCGCAGCAAACTGCTAAGAATGTATTTCTTTGGCAGGGTAGAAGCTATTTGAGAAAGGGATTAGAAGCGTATTTTACTGTTCTGATTGAAATAATCTGGGGAAAAGAGCGTATTATGGAGGTGTATTTAAATAGCATCGAAATGGGAGATGGTGTTTACGGTGCTCAGGCAGCTACGCAATATTGGTATAGAAAAGATGCTTCCAGCTTAACAATGAAACAGGCAGCCGGAATTGCAGCTATTTTACCAAATCCGCGTAAATATAAAGCGACTGGTTCTTCTTCTTATATCAATAACAGAAAAGCCAAAATTGTCCGCGTTATGAGACATATTGGAAAAATTGATTATAAGTAAGATTTAGAAAGGTCTTATTTCAAGCCTTTGTTTGGTGGTAATGAAATCATAGGGAGTGAAAACCTTCTACTTTGAAGAAATAAAAAACCGTAATTACTTAAATATAAGTGATTACGGTTTTAAAAAGTGGAGAAGATGGGGCTCGAACCCACGACCTCTTGACTGCCAGTCAAGCACTCTAGCCAACTGAGCTACATCCCCAATTCGGAAGCAAATATAATATAATTAAAGGTTATAAAACAAATTTCCAAAAAACAAATCCACTTATTCAAAAAAAAGACGAAACTAGTACTAATAGTTTTAACTTTACATTAAAATCTGTTCTATGGTATCACAAAATGCAACTGGTTCACTACTCATTTCCATCGAAGATAAAATTGCCACTTTAGAATTTGGTCATCCCGCCAGTAATTCTTTTCCGAAAGGACTATTGAATCGTTTGGCCAATGAAATCAATAATTTAAGTTCAAATTCGGAGGTTTCTATACTGGTAATAAAAAGTCAAGGTACAGGAGTTTTTTGTGCGGGAGCTTCCTTTGATGAACTTTTGGCAGTTTCTAACCAATCGGAAGGAACAGAATTCTTCTCCGGTTTCGCTAATCTTATCAATGCCATGCGGAAATGTCCTAAATTGATTGTTGGTCGTATTCAAGGGAAAGCAATAGGAGGTGGTGTTGGTATTGCGGCTGCCTGCGATTATGTCTTAGCGACAAAACAGGCTTCGATTAAATTATCTGAATTAGCTATAGGAATCGGTCCTTTTGTAATAGAGCCGGCTGTCTCCAGAAAAATTGGAAAAACGGCTTTGGCAGAAATGACTTTGGCAGCTCATGAGTGGAAAACTGCCGATTGGGCTAAAGACAAAGGATTGTTTGTCAATACTTTTGAAACAACTGAAGAACTTGATTTAGCCTTAGTAGATTTTTGTTCTCAGTTAGCCAGTTACAATCCAGAAGCCTTAATCGAAATGAAGAAAGTACTTTGGGAAGGAACTGATCATTGGGAAACTTTATTAACGGAACGTGCCGCCATTTCGGGAAGATTGGTGTTGTCCGATTTCACAAAAAATGCATTGAAACAATTTAAAAAATAATTAGGATGAGGGTCTTATCTTTAATTCAACAAGTTAATATAGAAGAAAAGCTTCAAAATGCTACTGATACGGGGTATCAGACAGGGGTAATTATTGGTTCGTTTATCCCATTTGTAGTTTTAGTAGGGATAGCGTATTGGTTGTACAGCAGAGCCAAAAAAAGAGAGGATAACCTTTAATTATTTTGTAAATTTGCAACCAAAATAAAACTCCGATGAGCAATATCAGAATCACAAAGCAATTTAGTTTCGAGACCGGACATGCCTTATATGGGTATGACGGAAAATGTAAAAATGTTCACGGACATAGTTATAAATTATCAGTGACCGTAATTGGAACTCCAATTATGAACCGCAATGATGTAAAGTTTGGAATGGTAATCGATTTTACAGATCTTAAAAAAATCGTAAAAGAGGAAATTGTTGACCAATTTGATCATGCAACAGTTTTTAATGAAACCACTCCTCATATAGAATTGGCAAACGAATTGAAAAATCGTGGTCATCACGTTATTTTAGTGGATTACCAGCCTACAAGCGAAAATATGGTGATTGATTTTTCTCAAAGAATCATGGGTAGATTACCAGAAGGGATTAAACTTTTTTCCCTTAAATTACAAGAAACCGATTCGTCTTTTGCAGAATGGTTTGCAAGTGATAATTTGAAATCCATACTGTAACTTCATGCAATTACCGAATAATAAAAAAGTATATTTTGCTTCCGATCAGCATTTTGGTGCGCCTACCCGTGAATTAAGTTTTCCCAGAGAGCAAAAATTTGTGGCTTGGCTTGATCAAGTGAAAGAAGATGCAGAAGCTATTTTTTTATTAGGGGATTTATTTGATTTTTGGTTCGAATATAAAACTGTAGTGCCAAAAGGTTTTGTTCGTGTTTTGGGTAAACTGGCAGAAATTAGTGATAGTGGGATTCCAATCTACTTTTTTGTTGGAAACCATGATTTGTGGATGAATGACTATTTTCAAAAGGAACTGAATATTCCGGTTTATCACGATAATATGGAGTTTACTTTTGGGGATAAAACTTTTCTGATAGGTCACGGTGACGGCAAAGGGCCTGGCGATATGGGCTACAAACGAATGAAGAAAGTCTTTACCAATCCGTTTTCAAAATGGCTTTTCAGGTGGTTGCACCCAGATATTGGCGTTGGATTGGCGCAATATCTTTCGGTAAAAAATAAATTGATTTCAGGCGACGAGGATGTTAAATTTCTTGGTGAAGATAAGGAATGGCTTATTCTTTATTCTAAAAGAAAATTAGAAACCAAACATTACAATTACCTTGTTTTTGGACATCGTCATTTACCTATGAAAGTGACCGTGGGTGAAAATGCAGAATATGTCAATCTTGGTGATTGGATAACCTATTTTACCTATGGCGTTTTTGATGGTGAGAATTTTGAGATTAAAAAGTACCAGGATTAATTCATTCCTTCTCCATGTAAATAAGCATCCAGATTTATTTGAAACAAAGTTCCTTCAATCAAGTCTTTAATGGCGTATAATTCTTCCATAGAAACGGCCAGGTCGATTTGTGAACAAGGCGTCCTCAGTAAAAATTTATGACATTGGTTTTTTAGTTCGCAATCTTCGCAACAGCTATTTTGGCTATAACTGTCTTCAATGCAATTCTTGAATTCCTGCATTTCCTGCATGTTAAAATAAAGCCCGGTTTCTCTAAAAATAAATTGAACTCTATCGGTTGCTACTATATTTTCCTTTCTCCAGTAGAAAGCGGTCCCGAAATGATTATGGTAGATTTGTTTTATTTCTTTCATAAAGAATCTGTTTGATACAAATATAAATATTATTTATAATTATTCTAAATAAATAAAAATTAATTAGACAAAAAAAGTCGGTAAGCAATCCTATGATTATTTACCGATTTTTTATTTTATTGTACTGAACAAATGCTTATTATTCCTGACTTCGGTGTTCATCCAAATCTTTTTGTAAATCCAGTTTACGGAAGGTAGGGGATTTTATTCCTGTGATTAATACAGTTATAAGAGTCATGCTTCCGCCAAAAACAACTGCGGACACTGTTCCCATTAATTTGGCGGTTAAACCACTTTCAAAGGCTCCTAATTCATTAGAAGATCCCACAAATATAGAATTGACTGCTGCAACTCTGCCTCGCATATGATCAGGCGTTTTAAGTTGTAAGATGGTTTGACGAATCACTACAGAAATACCATCAAAAACACCACTGAAAAATAAAGCAACTACTGATACCCAAAAAATAGTAGAGAGACCAAATACGATGATGCAAATTCCAAAGGCGAAAATGGCCGATAACAGTTTCATTCCTGCGTTTTTATTAAGAGGTACATAAGCAGAGATAAACATGGTTAAAAAAGCACCAACGGCGGGAGCTGCTCTCAGGACTCCAAATCCTTCGGGGCCAACTTTTAATATGTCTTGGGCGAATATGGGTAACAATGCCACCGCTCCTCCAAAAAGAACCGCCACCATATCTAAAGATAAAGCACCTAAAATAGTTTTGTTGTGGAAAACAAATTTTACGCCTTCTTTCAAGCTTTCCATGATGGGTTCTCCAATCTTTGGGTTTAGTATTGGTTTTGTCTTGATTTGTGATAAGGCCATCAAAGCAAAAACTGAAAATCCCAAAACGATACACATAGACCAGTGAACGCCAATCCAATTGATTGAAAAACCTGCAATTGCAGGCCCTAAAACAGATCCGATTTGCCAAACAGAACTACTCCAAGTGGCAGCATTAGGATAGGCTTTCTTAGGAACAATCAGTGATAGAAGGGAGAATATGGTTGGGCCTAAAAACGCTCTTACCAGTCCGCCCAGAAAAACTAAAAAGTAAATCGAATATAAAACGGCTTGCTTTGATAAATCGCTTACAACCGGTGGCCATGTTAATAAAAATAATCCAAGGCTGATCACAGAAAATCCTAAAATACATTTTAAAAGCAGTCCTTTCTTTTCATTTTGATCGACAATATGCCCAGCAAATAATGCCATAGATATGGCCGGAATTATTTCCATTAATCCAATTATTCCAAGAGAAAGTGGATTTTTGGTCAAACTGTAGACTTCCCATTCGATTACGATAAACTGCATGGACCAGGCAAAAACCATGGCAAAACGCAACAATAAAAAAATATTAAATTCTTTATAGCGTAAGGCTTCGTATGGATCGTTCTTCTTCATGGTATCAGTAATGAATTATTGTAAATCTTTTAATCGCAATTGTAAAGTTGTTTTGCCGTTCCATTCATTTTCATCAATACAATATGCGATTTGAAACGCTTTTTGATTTGTTGTCAAATCATGTTTTTTTCCTAAGCCAAATCCTATTGCAGCAATGCCTTCAGTCCCGAGGCTTCTGGATTGTTTGAGAAAAAGCTTTAAATGTTCGTCTTCCTGCCCCATAGGTTTTCCATAGCCTGTGTCTTTTACATTTTTGGTCAAGAAAACGGGAGTCATATTTTGTGGTCCAAAAGGTTCAAACTGTTTTAAGATTCGGGAAAGTTTTGGGGTGATATTGGCAAAATCAATTTCGGCATCAATAGCAATTTCAGGGATTAACATGTCTGGATGAATGGTTTCTTGTACTACTTTTTCAAAAGCATTCTTGAAGTTCTGATAATTTTCTTCCTTCAAAGTCATTCCTGCCGCATACATGTGACCACCAAATTGTTCCAAATGTTCCGAACAGGCTTCAAGTGCATTATAAACATCAAATCCTTTGACAGAACGTGCCGAAGCAGCATATTTATCACCACTTTTGGTAAAAACCAAGGTTGGACGATAGTAGGTTTCTATTAACCGGGAAGCTACAATTCCGATAACGCCTTTGTGCCAATTTTCCTGAAAAACGACAGAGGTAAAACGCTCTTTTTCCTGGTTTTCTTCAATTTGTAAAAGAGCTTCTTTGGTGATGAGCTTATCTAAATCCTTTCGTTCTGAATTATAAGCCTCAATTTCTGAAGCGAATTGTTGAGCTTGTTCAAAATCAAATTCGGTTAATAATTCTACAGCATGATTCCCGTGTTTGATGCGCCCCGCAGCATTAATTCTTGGTGCGATGATGAAAACAACATCGGTAATATCTAAGGTTTTCTTTTTTAATTGGTGTGTCATCGCCTTGATTCCAGGTCTGGGATCTGCATTGATAACCTGTAATCCAAAATAGGCCAAGACTCGGTTTTCGCCGGTCATTGGGACAATATCTGCGGCAATTGCAGTAGCAACTAAGTCTAAATATGGAATTAAATCATCAATAGTCTGATTCCTGTTTGCTCCTAATGCCTGAATAAGTTTAAAACCGATGCCGCAACCGCATAATTCATCGTAGGGATAATTGCAATCATTTCTTTTTGGATCTAGAACTGCCGCAGCTTCAGGTAAAAATTCACCGGGTCTGTGGTGATCACAAATGATGAAATCAATGTTTCGTTCTTTGGCGTAAGCCACATGATCAATTGATTTTATACCACAATCCAGAGCAATAATTAATGAAAAGCCATTGTCGTCGGCGAAATCAATTCCCTTGAAAGAAACTCCATATCCTTCGGCATAACGATCCGGAATATAAGTCGCTACATTCGGATAATAGGTTTTTAAATAGGAGGAGACTAGGGAAACTGCTGTTGTACCATCTACATCATAATCGCCAAAAACGAGAATGTTTTCCTGATTTTCAATCGCTTTTTCGATACGATTGACCGCTTTCTCCATATCTTTCATCAGATACGGATCGTGCAAATCGTTTAATGTGGGACGAAAAAATCGTTTGGCATCGTCAAAAGTTTCGATACCCCTCTGTACCAAAAGCGTAGCCACAAAATCTTCCACATTCAGGGCTTGCGCCAATTGTTTTACTTTTTCTTCGGAAGGTTTTGGTTTGATTGTCCAACGCATTAGATTGCTGATTTTTGAATTAGGATTAACGATTTTTTGATGTAACATCATTTGATTTTTATGTCTGAAGCTAAAAACCGTTAATTAAAAATCTTAAATAATTTATTTTAACTCCAAAGCTTCTCCTTCAAACTGGATTCCGTTCCAGCCTGATTTTATGAAATTACGAATGTTTTGGTGGTCTGTGCCTTCCGGGTTTTTTAAAACATCGTCAAAATAAAAGGCTCCAAAACAAGCTAATGTTTCATCCTGTGATAGTTGCTGTAATTTGGCGAAAGCAAATAATTTACAAGAACCGGAATTTTCTCCTGCCGCATTGTGTTGCAATCCGTTTTGGAAAGCTGTTGGGGTAAAGGTGTAATTTTCTTCAATTGTAGCAATAGTATCGGGAAAGGTAATTGCTTCAGGGGTTTGTTTTAGTTTTTCTAAAAAGGATATTATTGTATTCATATTTTATTTGGATTCTTCTTCTTCCGAAAATTTATTTTTTTTAGGTTCTTTGGTAGGGATTTTTCCTCCCACAACCACTACGATTTCACCTCTTGGGGCTGTTTTTTCAAAATGGGTCAATACTTCCCGAACGGTGCCGCGAACATTTTCTTCGTGCATTTTAGATAATTCCCTAGAAACAGAAATAGGGCGGTCTTCGCCAAAATAGGTAATAAATTCCGCTAAAGTTTTAACGAGTTTGTGTGGTGAAACATACAAAATCATCGTACGGGTTTCTTCGGCTAAGGCCAAGTAACGGGTTTGTCTTCCTTTTTTGTCAGGTAAAAATCCTTCGAAAACAAACTTATCATTGGGTAAACCGCTATTTACTAATGCCGGAACAAAGGCTGTTGCACCAGGAAGACATTCTACATCAATTCCGTTTTCAATACACGCCCGGGTGATTAAAAATCCGGGATCTGAAATAGCAGGTGTTCCCGCATCCGAAATTAAGGCGATATTTTCCCCTGCTTTGAGTCGGGAAATTAAATTTTCGATTGTTTTGTGTTCGTTGTGCATATGATGGCTGTGCATGTGCGTGCCAATTTCAAAATGCTTCAATAATTTTCCACTCGTTCGGGTATCTTCTGCCAGAATCAAATCGACTTCTTTCAGAATACGAATGGCACGAAAAGTCATGTCTTCAAGATTGCCAATAGGCGTAGGAACGATATATAATTTTGACATAACTAGTGGAATTCTTTTTGTTTAAAGGGTTGTCGGAAAAAGTAAAGTTGGGTTAAAGGAATTTCTTTTCAATAATCTCCATGAAACGTTGTACGTACTCTTCTTTTCCTTCCCAATTATTGTAATCCGGTTTCACCATGTCTTCTAAAAAGTCTTTGGTTTCCTGAAAGCTGTCAAATGTGATTAATTGATTAAATACACGGTTGTAATCTTCAGTGCTGTTTCCAAAAAGTTGTTTTGTAAAAGCAATTCGGTCATTCAAGTCGATATTGATGCCTTTTGCCAATTTATCATTTAAAGAAACGGCTTTTGGTTCTGTTGCTTGTGGAGAGACTTCTTCGATAGGTTCTGTTTTTTTCTCTTCAAAATCAATGGCAATTGCCGTTGGGATGTTTTCAACCGGATGTACTTTCACAAATTGCGCTTCCGTATAGTTTCCTCCTAACAGATCCTCAAAAGATATTTGAACCACTTCTGGTTTTTTTTGTTCTTCGGATTCTTCTTCTAGTTCGAAGGCCGGTTTAAAGGAAGCTTCTTCTATAGTTTCTGCGGCTGGAATTTCTTCGTTTGTAACCGTTTCTGCTGCTTCTGGTGCTAATTCGGATTCTGTTGCTTCATTCAAAGGAGCGTCGATGATTTCTTCAATCGGCCTTGCTTCTTCCGTATTTGCAGCAGCTTCTGTAGAAGTTTCAATGATTTCTTCGGCTAGAATACCTGTTGCAGGCGCATTTGTGCCGGTTTCAAAAATCTGCTCTATCTGTTTTTCAATTTCAGATTGACCTATTGTAGGTTTTATATCGCCAAAATGAGTATCAACAAATCGTAAGACAGAAAGTTTTTCATATAATTTCTGTGTTTCCAAATATAATTGATTGATGTCAGATTTGTTTTTTAGCTGTAATATTCTGTGGGCAATGCTGATTAAATCGGCTTCCAATCGTTTTTTCATATCATTTGAAATTATAGTGAATTAGGGGTGTTTTTATTCTAAATCGCTTCTTTGTTTTTATTTAACCAAAGGAAGAAGTAACCTTTAATAAAAAATTTCTACTTTTGAAAAACGTAAAAGTATAAAATTTTTATGTTGGATTATTACTGGTACAAAGTAATAAAAACTATTCATTTTTAAAGTTGAAAAATACAAAATGTTTCTCGAAAATACAGTAAATCATAAAGAACAATTTGGTTGGATTGAAGTCATTTGCGGCTCCATGTTTTCGGGTAAAACCGAAGAACTTATTCGCCGACTCAAACGCGCCCAATTTGCCAAGCAAAAAGTGGAGATTTTTAAACCGGCTATTGATACACGCTATCATGACGAAATGGTTATTTCTCATGATGCCAACGAAATACGTTCTACGCCTGTTCCTGCTGCTGCCAATATTGCTATTTTGGCACAAGGATGCGACGTGATAGGCATAGATGAAGCACAATTTTTTGATGACGAAATTGTCAGGGTTTGTAATGATTTGGCTAATCAGGGGATTCGTGTAATTGTTGCAGGACTCGACATGGATTTTAAAGGAAATCCTTTTGGACCGATGCCGGCATTGATGGCTACAGCGGAATATGTGACCAAAGTTCATGCGGTTTGTACCCGTACCGGAAATCTTGCGAATTACAGTTTTAGAAAAACGGACAATGATAAATTAGTCATGCTGGGTGAAACCGAAGAGTATGAGCCTTTGAGTCGCGCCGCTTATTTTCATGCGATGCGAAAGGATGAGGAGAAAAAAGATCAAGAGAAGAAAGATCAGAATAAGAAATAAAAAAAGGGAAATTTGCTTTAAACAAATTTCCCTTTTTTAGTATTTTTAAATTCCGTATTACATTTTCTTCCTCATTCTCGCCACAGGGATGTCTAATTGTTCTCTGTATTTAGCAATGGTTCTTCGGGCAATTGGATAGCCTTTTTCTTTAAGGATCTCGGCTAGCTGATCATCAGGAAGAGGTTTGCGTTTGTCTTCTTCTTCAATGGTGTTTTTTAGAATTTTCTTAATTTCCAATGTTGAAACTTCTTCTCCCTGGTCATTAATCATGGCTTCCGAGAAGAATTCCTTAATCAATTTGGTGCCATAAGGTGTTTCCACATATTTACTGTTGGCCACACGGGATATAGTCGAAATGTCAAGACCAACCATATCGGCAATGTCTTTCAAAATCATCGGTTTCAACTTCGTTTCATCGCCATCCAGAAAATATTCTCTTTGATAATGCATGATGGCATTCATCGTTACATAAAGTGTTTCCTGACGTTGGCGTATCGCATCAATAAACCATTTGGCCGAATCCAATTTCTGTTTGATAAACTGTACTGCATCTTTTTGTTGCGCTGATTTATCTTTCGATTCTTTATAGGTCTGCATCATTTCCTGGTAATCTTTTGAGACGTGCAGGGAAGGTGCATTTCTTCCGTTTAGGGTTAATTCCAATTCACCATCCACAATTCTGATGGCGAAATCAGGCACCACATTTTCGGTTACTTTATTGTTTCCGGTAAAAGATCCTCCTGGCTTTGGATTTAGCTTTTCGATTTCATGAATGGCTTTTTTGAGTTGCTCATTCGACACATTGTATTTTTGTAAAAGCTTGTCGTAATGTTTTTTGGTAAAGGCATCAAATTGATTTTCGATAATATCAGTTGCCAATGCCACATACTCTGTCGGAGTTTTGTGTTTTAATTGCAACAACAAACATTCCTGTAAATCTCGCGCGCCTACACCTGAAGGTTCCAGTTCGTGAATGACCTGCATCATTCTTTCTACCGTTTTCTCATCGGTATAAATTCCCTGGGTAAAGGCCATATCATCTACCATGTCAGGGATGCTTCTACGAATGTAGCCCATGTCATCAATACTGCCCACAAGAAATTCGGCAATTTCACGGTCATCTTCGCTCAGGATGAAAGTGTTCAGCTGATTGATTAGATCCTGATGAAAACTGATTGGAGCCGCAAAAGGAGCTTCGCGTTCCTCATCGTCATCACTGTAATTATTAGCCTGTGTTTTGTAATCTGGGGTGTCGTCGTTACTTAAGTATTCGTCGATGTTTATGTCTTCGGCATCAATTCTTTCTGATTCCGCTTCATCATAGTCGTCATAATCTTCGCTTTCGAATTCGTCTTTTTCATATTCATCTTCTTCTTTCCCTGCTTCAAGAGCCGGGTTTTCGTTCATTTCTTCTAATAAACGTTGTTCGAAAGCTTGCGTAGGCAATTGAATTAACTTCATCAACTGGATTTGTTGTGGAGATAATTTCTGTGATAATTTTAGATTTAAAAATTGCTTTAGCATAAAAAAAAGTGACTAAGGTACTAAGGTGCTGAGACACTAAGTATCTTTTTATTGACGAATTAAATTCGGATTAAAAATTATTTTTTCATTTCTCTTTTAAAAACTTAGAACCTTAGTGCCTTGACACCTTAGGAACTTTTTATTAGAATTCAGCATTTCCAGGGGTTCTTGGGAAAGGAATTACGTCTCTAA
>RCUK01000996.1_pt1 | contig 19884 bp, 12 predicted proteins | sample 2166381 | NCBI WGS metagenome assembly RCUK01 (sample SAMN09932809, study PRJNA488358) | compost metagenome | isolation source: compost soil in an enriched community | place: Germany: Experimental Botanical Garden | reverse complement strand
GCCTTCCATCCTGCCGCCCGGCCAAGGAACTTGGCGCCCACCACAGGTCGTCAAGCTTATGTGACCCGGGACGATCGGCGGCACTAGGAGCGCTCGCGAGCGTTACAGAGCAAAGCGTCAATGTGCGCCAGTACCGACAGTCGCGCAGGTTGCAATTGGGGAGAAGGGCGCCGTCGCCCATGGCTCCGGCTTCATCTTGTGCTGTCATGGTGCCTGGCCCGGCCCAACGCGGTGGGATCCTGATCTCGCTTTGCACGACGCCTATCCATCATGACATTCCCCACTCGCTTCGGCGCCGTAGGCCCTCCTTCACAACCCAACCAGCAGGACCAACCAAACAAGCAGCAAGAGCAGCAGACCGGGAAAGCGACCGGTAAGGCGAGTGTCTACCTGCTAAACACAATGCAGTGCAATACCGGCCTGGTGCGTGTGGATGGCTGCGCTAGCGCTATTTCAGAACGCCACGTTACGGCATGAAGCATGGGACATACGGTTTACCGCGGCGCCATCCCCTTGCGCAGCTTGCTAGGCACCTCCTGGAGATCGCAGGTCATTTGCTCCTGTTCCGCCACATAGGGCTCCGCCACGAGTGATTCTCACCATTCGTCGGAGACCGGCGTCAGAACACCCGATGGGCGCTTGAACTCCCCGGACACCTGCTTGGTGCGCAATATGATGGACCGGTAGCGTTTGACCTCCTTCAGGAGTGTAAAAACGTCGGCGTCATTGATCTTGCCGTCCGGCCGGCGAGGGCGTTTCCGTATGGCGCGAGAGCTGGTGATCACAATGGACTCGGGCATTTGGAATCGGTAGCGGCCACCTTTCAGCGTTTTCTAGGCTACACCTCTACGGTGCCACGGCGAAGAGATCACGCCTGTAACACGATCATCACCTCGCGATCCCTTCCATCGTCCAGCAAGGGGATTTCCCCCGATTTCTGCAGCACTCCATCAAGCGTCACGTACCCCGCCCCATTCTCGGACTGTCCGCGCAGGACGGTCACGGAGTACACCGTAGCCCCGTGCCGGTAGTGCAGCTTGAAGGTGTTCCAGTCCACGGGCAGGCAGGGGTGAAAGCTCATGGATGCGCCGCGCCGGCGCATGCCCAGCACCGATTCCAGGACCAGGCGGTACATCAGCCCCGATGAGCCGGTGTACCAGGTCCAGCCGCCACGGCCTCGCTGCCCGGGCGTGGTGTAGATATCCGCGGCCATGACATAGGGCTCCACTTTGTAGACGGCGGCTTTTGCGGGGGAGTCGGAATGGCTGATGGGGTTGAGCATCGTCAGCAGGTCGCCGATGCGCGCGTCTTCGCCCAGGCCGCAGAATGCCATGGCGGTCCAGATGGCGGCGTGGGTGTACTGGCCGCCGTTCTCGCGCACGCCAGGCACATAGCCTCGGATGTAGCCGGGATTCAGGGCGGAGGAATCAAAAGGCGGATCCAGCAGCCGTATCAGTCCGCGCGCGTTGTCGATCAGCCGGTCGTCCACGGCCTGCATGGCCAGGCGGGCGCGGTCTTCCCGGGCGGCGTCCGACAGCACGGCCCAGCTTTGCGAGATGGCGTCGATCTGGCATTCCGGATTCTCGGCGGACCCCAAGGGGCTGCCGTCGTCGAAATAGGCCCGCCTGTACCACCCGCCGTCCCAGCCGGACGCTTCAAGACACAGGCGCAGCCGGGCGGCTTCCGATTCGCAGTGCGCGGCGAACGCCAGGTCTTCCTGCGCACGGGCCACTGGCGCGAACCGCGTCAGCGTGTCGTAAAGGAAGAAGCCGAGCCAGACGCTTTCGCCGCGTCCGGCTTCGCCGACTCTGTCCATGCCGTCGTTCCAGTCGCAGGAGCCGATCAGCGGCAAGCCATGGGCGCCGCCGGCGCTCAAGGCGTGCGACAGGGCAAGGGCGCAGTGCGCGTACAGGCTTGCGGACTCCCTGGACGCAATGGGGTGGTCGTAGTTGGAAGACTCGCCGGGGTTAAGCAGGCGGCCCTCAGTGAAGCCCGCTTCTTCCGCCAGCACGCCTGTGTCCCCCGTCACCTCCACATAGTGGCAGGTGGCGAACGGCAGCCACAGGTAGTCGTCCGAGCAGCGCGTGCGCACGCCGCGGTTCGTGGGCGGGTGCCACCAATGCTGCACGTCCCCCTGCACGAACTGCTGGGCCGCGCAGCGCAGCAGGTGCTCGCGTGCCAGGGCAGGGCGGGCGAGCACCAGCGCCATGACGTCCTGCAGTTGGTCGCGAAAGCCGTAGGCACCACCCGACTGGTAGTGGCCGCTGCGTGCCCACAGCCGGCAGGCCAACGTCTGGTAGAGCAGCCAGCCATTGGCCAGCGTATTCACGGCCGCGTCCGGGGTGTCGATGCGCACGACCCCCAGCGCGTCCCGCCAATACCACCTGACCGCCTGGAGTTCGCTGCCGGCCGCGCCCAGCTCGCTGTATTGGCGCACCAGTTGCCTGACGTGTTCGACGCCCTGCGCTGACGCGCCGAGGTGGAACAGGATTCGCACGTCCTGACCGTCCTCCAGCGTGGCGGGGACCTGGATGGCCGCGCAGGGATCAAGTCCCGCGCCCGTCCTGCCCGACAGCCGGCTGCGGCGCAGCGCTTGCGGGTGGCGCAGGGTGCCGTTCCTGCCGATGAACTCCTTGCGGTCGCCCGTCATGGTCCGGCTCGCGCTGCTGGTGTCGAACCACGCGATGTGCCGGGCAAAATCCGTATTGAAGCTGTTGCGTGCCAGCAGTGCGCCGGTGTCGGGATCGATCTCGGTCGTGACGTGCATGGAGGACTTGGCGCGCAGATCGCCCAGCACCCATTCCACGTAGCCGGTTGCCGACAGGCGACGGCGCCGCCCCGACCGGTTGCGCAGCGTCAACGCGTAGAACTTCACCGGCGCATCCTGGGCAACATGGACGCACAGTTCGGATTCGATGCCGTCTTCCACGTGTTCGAACACTGTGTAGCCAAAGCCGTGGCGCGTGACGTAGGCGGACTCGCCGGCCGCCGGATAGGGCGCGGGGGACCAGCAGTGGCCGCTGATCTCGTCGCGCAGGTAGAAGGCTTCTCCGCAGACGTCGCTAACCGCGTCGTTGTGCCAAGGAGTGAGCCGATACTCGTGGGCGTTGTCGCTCCAGCTATAGGCCTGTCCGCTTTCGGACACGACCGTGCCGAAGCAGGCATTGGCGATGACGTTCACCCAGGGCGCCGGCGTGCGCTGGCCCCGGCTTGTGGTGATCACGTATTCCTCTCCGTCGGGCGTGAAGCCGCCCAGCCCGTTGTAATGCAGTAGCGCGGAGGGCGCCTGCGCGGCGGCCGTTTGCGCGGCAGGCGGCAGGGGCGGCGTCGAGATCGCCAGGGGCGGAGTGCGGATCTCCGGCAGGCCCAGGCGGTTCACCTGGTTCGACAGCGTGCCCAGCGCGTCGCTGAGCGATATGCGCGACACCGCCAGCAGCAGCGTGCGGTCCTCTTCCGATATCTGGTCGCCGGGGCGCACGAAGATGCCGCCCGGGCGGTCGATGATGTGCGCCTCCACGCCCGCGGAGATCAGGCCCATCATGCGGTCCTGAAGCGCCTGGCGGTAGCTGCCCGTGTCCTCGTTCCAGATCACCAGATCCACCGCCACGCCCTTCTGCCGCCAGTAGGCATGCGCTTGGACCAGTTGGCGAACCAGCTCGAAGTTGGCCGGATCCTTGATCCGAAGCAGCACGATGGGCAGGTCGCCCGAGATGGCGTATCCCCACAGACCCGATTGTCCGCGGCGATTCTTCATCAGCGTCGCCGCCTCCGCGCGCATGGCCGGGTTCTGGTAGACGATGGCGTTGGCAAGCCGTGCATAGAGCTGGGCGTCCGCCTCGGTGGCGTTCAATTGGCGCACGATTACCTGCGCGTGCGTCCACGCCAGTTCCAGGGCCCGGTCGGCCAGGTGGCGATCCCGGTATTTGCTGATCAGGTTCATGCAGGCGCTGCGGCTGTCACCCACGCCCTGCACCAGATCGATGACCGCGGATTCCTCCGCCTCCAGGGTGATCTCGCAGCGAATCGCGGAGACCGGGTCCAGCACCGAACCCTGGCTGTTCGTCAACGGCGCGTCGCCCTCCAGCGCCTGGGGATCAGCTGCCGAGCGGCCTCGGCCTAGGAAGATGGACCGGTCGGTTTCATAGGACGTCGTGCCGGGATTGCCGCCATGGATCGCCAGAAGCTGGAACATCCACGGCGGATTGTCCGCTGGGCCGCGGCCCCGGCGCGAGCACAGGATGGCGCGTTCGGGCGGAACGATCTCGGTCTGCACAAAGAGATTTCCGAACGCCGGATGCAGTTCATCCGCCATGGGCGGCGCGATGACGACCTCGGCATAGCAGGTGATTTCTATGGTCCGCCGTTCGAGGCTCCGGTTCGTCAGGTGGCAGCGCCGCAGCTCGATATCGTCTTCCGGCGACACGACGATTTCGGTGTGCGTGTCGATCTGATAGTCGGTGCGGCGGAATTCGGCCCGTCCCTCGGAGAAGATGACTTCGTAGTGGTCCGGCCGCGTCAGGGTAGGCTGGTGCGACGTGGACCAGATGGCGCCGCTGTCCTTGTCCTTCAGGTAGCAGAACGTGCCCCAGTTGTCGCAGGTACCGTCTTCGCGCCAGCGGGTCACGGCCAGGTCTCTCCAACGGCTCGAGCCCGCGCCGCTGTTGGTGACCATGACGTGATAGCGTCCGTTGGACAGGAGCTGCACCTCGGGAATGGCGCTGTCGGCGGTATCCAACACGCGCACCGACGCCTCTGGCTGTCCCGACGCGGTGCTGCGGATGACCGACAGTTCCACGGCCTTGGTGTAGGCCGCCGCGGCGCGCGGGATCCGCTCCTGCAGCAGGAGCAGGGTGGCCTGGAAGGACGGATCGGCTTCAAAGCGCGCCTGCATCGTGCGTCCCAGCAGCACGCTTGCGATCGATAGGAACCCCATTCCCTGGTGATGCGCCATGTAGGCATAAATGATGGCGCCGGTCTTGCCCGGCGGCAGGCGGCGCGGCGTGTAGTCGATGGCCTCGTAGAATCCGTAGCGGCCCAGCAGGTTCTCCTTGGCCAGGCGCTGCAGGTTCCTGCACGCCTCGTCGGGCGACACCATCAGCGCCAGAATGGACGCGTACGGAGCCACCACCACGTCATCGGCCAGCCCCCGCTTCAGACCGAGGCCCGGCACGCCGAACGCCCGGTACTGGTAATTCATGCCGATGTCGAACAGGTTGTACGCGCTTTCGGACATGCCCCAGGGAATGCCGAGCTTGTCGCCATACTCGATCTGGGCGCGCACGGCCGACTTACAGGTCTGCTCCAGCAGAGTATGCGCGTAGGACGGCATGACGAGCCGCGGCATCAGGTATTCGAACATCGAGCCGCTCCACGACAGCAGCACCGTGCCGCCCGCGGCGCCGCTGAGCTGCCTGCCCAGGGCAAACCACGTTTCCTGCGGGAGCTGGCCTTGCGCGATAGCCACGAAGCTGCAAAGGCGGGCCTCGGAGGCCAGAAGGTCGTACAGGCCCTCGTCGCGCCTGCGCTCGGTCAAGTTGTAGCCGATGGCCAGCAGGCGGCTGCCCTTGTCGTACAGGAACCCGTAATTGGCCACTGCCATCTCGGCCAGCGTGTCGGCCAGCAGGGCAATCAAGGCTAGGCGTTCGCGGGCCCGCTCGCCCGCCACGACCACGGCAAGCTCGGTCTCCAGCAGCCAGGCCCGCTCGTCGGAGGATGTTTCCGGCAGCGACAGCCGCTCGCGCAAGGCGGGCAGCAATCCCGTGGCCTGGCCCGCGACCTGCTGCAGGGTCGGCATGGCGTTCAATTCGGGCATGTCCCGCCATGCGACGCCGGGGGGCGAGCCTCGCCAGGGCGCCAGCAGAGCCAGCTCGTCGCGCGCGGCCTCGCATTGGCGCAGCAATGCCTCGCCGTGCCACAGCGCCTGCGCGAAGTCCGGCGCCGCGTAGCGTGCGGCCAGGTCGGCGGCCAGCCGGCATAGCCGGTCGAGATGCTGCCTGGCTTGCCCCAAGGTCGCGGGGCCTGCCAGGGTGGCGGACGCCAGTGCGTCGGCCAGCGCCTCCAGTTCGGGCGAATCGTCGGCCGGGACGCTTTCCCGCAAGACCGCGAATGCGTCGGCGCAACCCTCGAATGTCCGGGGATGCAGGATGGACGCCTGCGCCAGTTCCAGCAGGCCGGGGCGCAACGTGAGCAGGTGGCCGGCAAGGTTGCCGCTATCCACGGTCGAAATGTAGAGCGGGGCCAGCGGCTTCAGCGTGACGGTGTCGTACCAGTTGTAGAAGTGACCCAGATAGCGCTCTAGCGTCGCCATGGTGCCCAGCGACGCCTGCGTCTTTTCCAGCAGGCGGCCCGCCTGCAGGTACCCGAAGTCGTAGGCGGCCAGGTTGGCCAGCAGCGCCAGCCCCAGGTTGGTGGGCGAGGTGCGGTGGGCGATGGCCGGGGATGGCTGGTCCTGGATGTTGTCGGGTATCAGCCAGTTGTCTTCCGCGCCGCCGTGGCCGTCGAAGAATGACCAGGTCTTGCGCGCCAGCACTCTCAGGAACTGGTTCTGGTCGAGGGACAAGTCGATCCGGGCAAGCACCGGCGGGCGGCTCAAGCGCCAGGCGATGGCAGGCATCGCCACCCAAAGTGCCAGAACCGGCAAGGCGGCCACCCAGGCCGATGGGTTCAGCAGCATCACGCCTGTGCCGATGGCGGTGGCGAGCACGGGCGAGCCCGAGACGGAAAGCAGGAACGGACCGGAACGCGTCCCGCCGTCCCGGTTGGTGATGCTTGACGGCTTCCATTCCAGCAGCCGCCGGCGCGAGATCGTCAGCCGGTACAGCGTCCTGATGACCGCGTCCAGGCTGTACAAGGCTTCGTGAGCCAGACTGGTCAAGGAAAACGCCGCCCGCGTGAACTGCCGCAGCGTGGGCGCCATCCAGCCGACCAGATGCCGCGACAGCACGACGTCTTCTTCTTTCCTCACCCCGCTCAAGGCGGAGGCGAACAGGGCGGGCAGGAACAGGATAAGCACGCAGGCGACCGTCCACAGGTACGGGGCCGGCAACAGCATCCAGCCCAGCGCCAGCAAAAGCACAAGACTGGCCGGGACCAGGCTGCGGCGCAGATTGTCCAGGATCTTCGCGCGCGCCAGCGCAGGCAGGGGCGGTCCGCGTCCCGCGCCCGGGGCCGCCGGCGCGCGGCCGAACAGCCAGCCCAGCAACTGCCAGTCTCCCCGTATCCAACGGTGCCGGCGGCTGACGTCCGCGGCGTAGCGGGCGGGCTGCCCTTCGAATAGCTGGACGTCGCTTAGCAGGCCCGAGCGGGCGTAGCAGCCTTCCAGCAGGTCGTGGCTCAGGACCCGGTTGTCCGGAAAGCAGTTCTTCAATGCCGCTTCGAAGGCGTCCACGTCGTAGATACCCTTGCCGATGAAGGACCCCTCCTTGAAGATGTCCTGGTAAATGTCCGAGACTGTGTTGGTATAGGGATCGATGCCCGGATCGCCGCCATTGAGGCGTGCATACGGCGACGCTGTCAGGTCGGTCAGGCTCACCGCCACCCGGGGCTGCAGGATGCCGTAGCCGCGGGTTACCCGGCGCGTCGCCGGGTCGAACTGCGCCTGATTGAGCGGATGGGCCATCGCGCCGACCAGCTTCCAGGCGGTTTCCCGAGGCAAGTCGGTGTCGGTGTCCAGCGTGATGACGTACCTGATGCCGGTGAGCGCCGCCAAGTCGCCCACCACGCAGGAAAACGCGTCCGTGCCCTGGCCGCGGAGCAGGCCGTTCAGATCGGCCAGCTTTCCTCTTTTTCTTTCGTAGGCCATCCAGACCCGTTCCTGTTCGTTCCAGTGGCGGGGGCGGTGGCAGAGGTAGAACGGGCTGCGTCCCAGCCTCCGATACTTCTTGTTCAGGGCCTGGACCTGCGCCTTGGCGCGCTCCAGCAGCAGGGCGTCGGACGGCAGATGCTCCGACGCCGCGTCCGCGAAATCCGTCAGCAGGCAGAAGCTCAGGTTGTCCCCGGGATTCGCCAGGAAGCGGATCTCCAGCGCTTCGGCGAGCGTGTCCGTGTCATCCAGGTCGATCAGCATCGTGGGGACGGCGACCAGGCAGCGGGCATCGTCGGGGATGCGCTTGGCGTAATCCATGCGCGGCAGGCGGTGGGGGCGCACCAGCCATGTCAAGGACCAGTTGACGGTCGCCACGGCGAGATGGCTGGCGGCCAGAACGGACAGCAAGGCGAAACCCGCGATGGCCCAGAGGCCGGCTCCCGCCCCATGGGCCATCGCCAGCAGCAGCGCGCTGACCGCGCCCGTCAGCAGGATGATGGCGCCCGCATACAGGCGTAGCGCGGCGCGGGGGGAAATGCGGGCCAACCTTTCCGCCAAGCTGGATTTGGCCTTGGCCTGTTTCGCCAGCTCGTCCTGGCCCTGGTCGATCAGGTAGAAGCCCACGTGCCCGCGCCGCGGATCGGCGCCAGGGTCCGGGTCGGCCGCCGCCGCAGCGGCCAGGTTGATCGCCATGGCGGCGATTTCGGTTTCGGCGTGGTCGGAATTGCGCGCCATCCGTTCTACCCGATGGCGGTAGTGGTCTCGGGTGGGAAAGTCCATGCCGCGGTAGACGCCGGCGGGATCCCGGCACAGGGTCCGGTCCACGATGCTGACGGCTTCCACGAAGTCATTCCAGTTCGTCGTCGACAAAGTGCGCAGGCTGCCGATGCTGTTGCTGATCGACACCTGGTCGGCGGCCTGCTGCTGGTTCTCGGCGACGACCATTTGTTCAATGGTCAGGTTGGACTGGGCAAGCCGCTGTTCGAACCACGTCAGGGGCAGCGCCAGCGCCGGGCCGTGCCCTTGGAGCCGCCTGGCCAGTTCCGCGACGAACGAACCGTCTATGGGGGGATTCGACCGCGCCATGTTGGCGATGACAAGAATCAGGCCGGTGGGATCCTCCTCGGCCGATTTGCGCATGGTGTCGGCCCAGGTGTCCGCCAGCCCGCGGTTCATGTTCGCGTACGCCAGGCGGATGGCGACGCGGCGCAGGTTCTCGATCAGGGCCAGGCGCATCATGATGGGAACCGCCCACAATTCCCCCAGTTGCAGCGGCGCAACCAATTGATAGGCGGCCACGAATGCCTGGATCCCCGCGGCATCGATCCGCGCGTCGCTATGGGAAATCATCTCCAGCGCAATGTCGTACACCCGCGGCAGCCCCTTGGAGGGGCCCGCGTCCAGTTTTGGCAGACTGCGGCTGTAGCCTTTGGGCAAGTGCCGCTTGGCCAGCCGGATCTGCTCTTCGATCAGGTAGAAATTGTCCAGCAGCCATTCGTCGGCCGGCGTGATCTGGCGGTTCTGCCGCATGGACTCCATCAGCAGCGCGCAGGCCTGGGCCAGCAACGTCTGGTTTTCAGTCAACCGCGGCAGCAAAGTGTCCGGCGGGCGCGATGTGCCCACCAGATGCGCATGCGCCAAGGCCTGGCCGTGCTGCTCCATCTGCAGGGCGCTGAACAACTCCGCGCGCAACGGCGGCTCGCTTTCGGCGGAGTGCAGCGTGGCCTTGCTTCGGGTAAACAGGTCTATCCACTCGGGCGCGGCTTCGAGCGAGGGCCAATCAATGGGTTTCATGACCATAGATTGACCAAGCACGGCCGCAGGCTCTGTGCGCTACCGCACGGACGCCCTTCATCGCCTGTGGCATAACCGGCCAAAGGCTCGGAATTCGGGAAGTTCTCGTCGGGCGGCATGGAGATGATAGCAATGGACAGACAAGCAACGGGTGGTTTGCGCAACGTGTCGCTGCCCCCAGCTTGGCGAACGCTGGCCGGGCACGTGGAAGAGGTGCGGCCGCAGCATCTGCGGGATCTGTTCCAGCTTGACCCGGATAGGGGGCCGCGCTTCAGCGTGGAGGCTCCGGGCTGGTATCTGGACTATTCCAAGAACCGGATCACCCCGAGGACTGTCGAGCTGTTGATGCGCCTGGGCCGCGCATGCCGTCTGCCGGCGCGGATCGACGCCATGTTCAATGGCGATCCGGTCAACGTCAGCGAAGGGCGTGCGGCTCTGCATGTCGCACTGCGTATGCCTGCCGGTTCCCGCGTCGGAGTGGAGGGCAGGGACGTCGTGCCCGACGTCCAGCGGGTGCTGCGCCGCATGGAACACTTCGCCGGCAAGGTGCGCAGCGGATCCTGGCTTGGCGGAACCGGGAAAAAGATCAGGAATGTCGTGAACCTGGGAATAGGCGGCTCGGCGATCGGTGCGGGCATGGCTTGGGCGGCGTTGCAGCACTATGCACGGCCAGACATGCAATTCCGCTTCGTGTCCAACGTGGACGGGGCGGACTTCTTTCAGGCCACGCGCGACCTGGACCCACGCGAAACGTTGTTCATCGTCTGCTCAAAAACCTTCCACACGCCCGAAACCTTGCGAAACGCGGCCGCTGCGCGCGCTTGGTGCCTGGAAGACATCCAGGACGAAGGCGCGCTGCGGGCGCATTTCGTGGCTGTTACGGGCAATCGCGACGCCGCCATCAAGGCCGGCTTCGCGCCGGAGCGTGTTTTCGACGTCTGGGAGTGGGTCAACGGCCGCTATTCGTTGTGTTCCGCCATGGGCCTGGCCCTGCTGACCGCCATCGGGCCCGCCGCTTTCCGCGAGATGCTGGCGGGCTTCCATGATATGGACGTGCATTTCCTGTCTGCGCCGATGGAACAGAATCTTCCCGTTCTGCTCGGTTTGATGGCGGTATGGAACAACAACTTTCTTGGGTCGCGATCCGTTGCGATTCTGCCTTATGACCACTATTTGCGACGGTTCCCCTCATATGTGCAGCAATTGATGATGGAAAGCAACGGCAAGTCTGTGGCCCAGGACGGAGCCCCGGTCGCCACCCAAACCAGCCCGGTTTACTGGGGGGGCTGCGGAACCAATGGCCAGCATTCGTTCCATCAGTTGCTGCACCAGGGCACGCAGATCGTGCCCTGCGACTTCATCGGATTTCTGTCGCCGCTGCCATCATCGGGGGGCGGCCATGAAGAACTGCTGGCGAACATGTACGCCCAGGCCCAGGCGCTGGCGTTCGGACGCCTCCCGGACGAGGGGGGCGGGCCTGGCGATACGCAGGAGCCAGAAGGGCACCGGGAGGTGCAGGGGAATCGCCCCAGCAACACGCTGCTGGCCGCAAAGCTGACGCCCCGGACATTGGGCGCGCTCGTCGCGATCTATGAGCACAGCGCGTTCACTCAGGGTGTGATCTGGGACATCGATTCCTTCGATCAATGGGGCGTGGAGCTGGGCAAGACGCTGGCCGCTCATATCGCGCAAGCGCTCGGGGCCGGGGAGGCGGGCGCGCACGGGCTGGACAGTTCCACGCGCGCGCTGATGCAGAAATACCTGGATGCCAAGGCCTCTGGCGCTATGCGCACCAGCGAACGGACTTAAGTCTGGGCTTCCCATAGCGTGACAGGGTCATCGCAGGGAAGAATCCTGACCCGACCGGGCCAGGTTCACGTAGTAGGGAAGGATCTATCACTCATGAAATCATTCAAAAAATATGCATGCGCGGTGTTCATCGCGCTTTCACTCTCCGCAGTGGCGGGGTGCACTTCGACCTCCAAGACGGCGGGAACGGGCGAATATGTGGACGACAGCGTCGTCACGACCAAGGTCAAGGCCGCGATTCTCAATGAACCCGGCCTCAAGGTGGCGGAGATCAATGTCGAAACCTTCAAAGGGGTGGTTCAGCTCAGCGGATTCGTGACCTCGCAAGCCGACGCTAACCGCGCGGTCGAAGTGGCCAGGGGCGTCGGCGGCGTGACGAGCGTGAAAAACAGCATGCAGATCAAGTAGCGCCCGCTTAGCGGGGCTAGCGACCAATAGTGGGTTACTCTGGGCAAGACTCCGTTCGCCACCGTACATAACGCGCGGCGATTGCCCCTGCCGAGTGAGCAAAGTATGCCGGAGGATTTTCGGATTGCGGCCCTGGATCGGGCCGTTGCAACCGGGCTTGTTGGAGGGACTCATCATGCCTGATTTACACGATCCCACCCGGAATCATCTATTGGCGGCGCTGCCCCCGCAGGAGATGGAGCGATTGTTTCCGCTGCTGGAGCGCGTCTCCCTGCCATTGGGAAAAGCCTTGTACGAACCGGGCGGCCGAATGCGGCATGTCTGCTTCCCGATCGATTGCATTGTCTCGCTGCTATGCGTCATGGAAGATGGCGCCTCCACCGAAATCGCCGTGGTCGGCAACGAAGGCATCGTTGGCATTTCCTTGTTCATGGGTGGAGAAACCACGCCAAGCCGCGCGATCGTCCAAAGCGCGGGGTCAGCCTATCAGTTGAAGGGTCAAGCGCTGAAAGACGAGTTCGACCGGGGTGGGGCCTTGCAGCACCTGCTGCTTCGATACACGCAGGCGCTGCTCACGCAAATGGCTCAGACAGCGGTGTGCAACCGACATCATTCGCTGGACCAGCAGCTTTGCCGCTGGCTGCTGCTCAGCCTGGACCGACTGCAATCCGACGAACTCGTCATGACGCAGGAACTGATCGCCAACATGCTGGGCGTGCGGCGCGAAGGAGTCACCGAGGCTGCCGGCCACCTGCAGGAGGCCGGTCTGATCCGGTATCGCCGCGGCCATATCACCGTGGTGGACCGCGTCGGGCTGGAGGCACGTGTCTGCGAATGCTATATGGTCGTGCGGCAGGAATATCAGCGCCTGTTGAGTCAAACTGGCGGCACGGTCCGCGCCTGAGATGGAACCTGGAGCAGAACTTGCCGCACCCCACGATCGCCGATGTTCCCAACCGCCTGCTCGACGCGTTGCCCAACCGGGAACGGCCTCGTTTGCTGGATCGCTTCGAGTCTGTCGACCTGGTCTTCGGGCAATGCCTGCTTCAGCCCGGCGACCACATCGACGACGTCTACTTCCCCGGTGGGGGCTATATCTCCCTGATTCTGCCGCAGAAGCGCGGCGCTTCCCTGGAGGTGGGCCTGGTCGGCAATGAAGGGATGTGGAGCGTTGACGTCCCATTGGGCGCCGATACCTCGCAACTTCGCGCAGTCGTGCAGGGAGCAGGGTCCGCCTTGCGCATGAAAGCGGATCTGTTCCGGCAGGAACTGGACGCCAGTGCCGCGCTGCGCGGCCTGATCAGCCGCTATACCGTGGTCATCCTGCAGCAGCTCGCCCAGACCGCGGCCTGCATGCATTCCCATGTGCTCGAGGGCAGGCTTGCGCGCTGGCTGCTGATGACGCAAGACCGCGCGCACTCGGACAGCTTTCACCTCACTCATGAATACCTGGCCTATATGCTGGGTGTGCGGCGGGTCGGCGTGACGGTGGCGGCCTCGGCCCTGCAGCACCGCAAGCTGATCGCGTATCACCGCGGAAACATCGAGATCCTGAATAGGCCAGGCCTGGAGCAGGCGGCGTGCGATTGCTACGCTGCGGACCAGCTCAGCTACGGCCAACTCAGGAGGGGCCCCCACCAAGGCCCGGTGGGACGTAAATTGCTACAGTGATCTCGTGGACAATACGCTTTCCGTTCATGGGAAGTTCGACGACGATTGGGCACAGGCGCTGCCCCTTGTCGTGAAAATTGCTACACAATTAGCGAGCGCGCACACGGTGCCGGGATGCCCTAGGCGTCCTTGCCAGACACAATATTTCGCCGGGCGATGGTATAGCTATCTACTTATCGCGAGAGCGAATGTTGCCTATGCTGCGCGCCTTGATTGATTTCCTGGGGAGCAACCTAAACCTGCCGCAAGTGCCCACATCATGACTTGCGGATACCGCGATACCGGCACGGTTCGATATGGAGGCCCTGGTGGGCTTCCTAAAGGTCGATTCCACCGTTTGCTTCAGGCGGGAATCAGGCATTAATGAATGCCCGCTTCCGACCGAGGCTGTGTGAAAACGCTTTTCGTCCCGACAGCCATAGCGCAACCGTCTGGGCCGCACCGACTTGGGCGGTATTCAGTTCAATTTTCCGAAGCGAGGCTCACTCTGGACCGTATGGGCGGCCCGGATAGGGCCTGAGGTGTGTCCTTGGGCACATGAAGGGCTCAGCCGCCCATCGCCAACATCGCTTTCATCGTCTGCTGGAAACCCAGAATGTGCATGACCCGCTTGAGGTTGTAGGCCAGCACATTCAAACTCATTTCCGTGTTCACATTGGGCGAGCGGCGAGTGAGGAAGTGGGTGTAGCCCATCCAATGCTTGAACGTGCCGAACACGTGTTCCACTGTGCGCCGCCGCACTTTCATCGCGTCGGGCATCCGGTCTAAACGGCGCTGGGCCGCCTCAAGCACGGCCTCGTGTTCCCATCGACTGATGCGCCGATAAGCGCTTGGTGTGCATCGTTCCTTCATAGTGCATTGTGGGCAGGCGCTACTCCAGTAGCGCCGCAATTGCAGACCATTCTCCTCACGGGTGAATCGGTGGATGGCACGCTGGCCCGCAGGGCACTGGTACTCGTCGTCCTTCGCGATGTATATGAAGTCCGAACGGTCGAAACGGCCTTCGGCCTTGGCATTGGAAGTCGTGGGCTTGGGCAAGATCGCATCAATACCTGTCTCCGCACATGCCTTGATCTGAGGCGCGCTGTAGTAGCCGCGATCGGCAATCGCACGCAGTCGCTTCTTGCCCATCGCCTCCCGCGCGGCTTGTGTCATCGATGCCAATGAGTCCCTGTCATGTCCTCGGTTCGTCACTTCGTGCGCGACGATCAGATGGTGCTTGGCTTCGACAACCATCTGCACGTTGTAGCCGACCATCCCCGAGCCCCGGCCACTGGTAGCCATCGAGCGGGCATCCGGGTCAGTCACCGACAGTTGACCGTCTGGACTATCGATCGTGTCGTCCTCGCGCAGACGCGCCTCCACGGCGGCCAGATCGCGCGGTTGGGTCAGGTCGGCAGGCAGGGCATCGGCCTTGACGCCGGTCGCCTCGTGCAGCTGCGCAGCGAGGAAATCCAGCCGCGTTTTGTCGCGGGCGACCAATACACGATGATGGCCACGACGTGCGAAGCGGTCGGCGTAGGTTGCGCCAATACCGGTTGAGGCGCCTGTGATGAGAACTGTGCTGCGGGCAGTCATGATTGTCTCTAGCTTGAAGGGCTGTCCCATGCCGCGATCTGCGTCATGGGGGGCTGGGTTGGGTGTACTTACTGAGAGTTGGAGCCGACGAGCGGCGGGTAGTCGATGTAGCCGACCGCGCCCCCCCCATAGATCGTGGCGAGGTTCGGCGCGGCCAAGGGCGCGCCTTTCTCCAGCCGCTCGACCAGATCGGGGTTGCTGATGAACGCGCGACCAAACGCGAACAGGTCAGCATTTCCCTGGCGCAATCGGTCACTGGCCAGATCCAAGTCGTAGCCGTTGTTGGCCAGGTAGGTCTGCTTGAACCGGCTGCGCAGCGCATCGAAGTCGAACGGGGCGACATCGCGCGGACCTCCGGTCGCGCCCTCGACCACATGCAGGTAGACGATGCCCAGTGCGCTGAGCTGTTCGGCGATGTAGTCGTACTGCGGTTGCGGATCGCTGCCCTGTTGATTTGCAGGCAGAGTTGACCCACCTTTACATTTGATTTGCATCTAATTCTGACCCACCTCGTGAACACTATCTTGCTCGGTACCCGTGCAGGAGACAGGAGTGATCGACGTGGCTCTTCTCAGCATTATTCGCCGTTGGCATTTGCGTGATCATGTCTCTTTACGAGAGATTGCCAAGCGACTTGGCATATCGCGCAACACGGTGCGACGCTATCTGCGCTCGGGCACCATTGAACCAACCTACAGCCGTGCGGCTGGGCCTACCGTTCTAGACGGCTATGCGGAGAAGCTCTCGGCATGGCTCAAGGCCGAGGCCAACCGCACACGCAAGCAGCGACGCTCGCTCTTGCAGCTGCACCAGGATCTCTGCTCTCTAGGCTATACGGGCTCTTACGACCGTGTTGCTGCTTTCGCGCGACGATGGCGACAGGAACAACAGGAGCGGTCGCAGACTTCAGGACGGGGCACGTTCGTGCCATTGACGTTCGCGCCAGGCGACGCCTTTCAGTTTGACTGGAGCGAGGACAGTGCGGTGATCAACGGCGAGCGCACCAAGCTCCAGATCGCGCAGTTCAAGCTTTGCCATAGTCGCGCCTTCTTCCTGCGTGCCTACTGGCTCCAGACACACGAGATGCTGTTCGATGCGCACCATCATGCTTTTGTGGCGTGGGGAGGCATCCCGCGTCGAGGTATTTACGACAACATGAAGACCGCTGTGGATAGGGTCGGCCGCGGCAAGTCGCGCGAGGTCAACGCCAGATTCTCCAGCATGGTCAGCCACTATTTGTTTGATGCGCAGTTCTGCAACCCCGCGTCGGGCTGGGAGAAGGGACAGATCGAGAAGAACGTGCAGGATAGCCGACGGCGGATCTGGCAACGCCTGCCCCAGTTTTCGAGCTTGGAAGCGCTTAACGACTGGTTGGCCGACGAGTGCGTCAGGCTGTGGCAACAGATACGCCATCCGGCATGTGACCAGAGCATCTGGCAGATATGGTCCGAGGAACGCCCATTTCTGATGCCTGTTGGCCAGCCGTTCGACGGCTTTGTGGAACACACCAAGCGCGTTTCCCCCACATGCTTGATCGCCTTCGAGCGTGACCGCTATAGCGTCCCCGCTTCCTATGCCAACCTGCCCGTGAGCTTGCGGGTCTATGCGGATCGCCTCGTTGTCGTCGCCGAAGGTCACGTCATCGCGCAGCATCCTCGCCACATCAACCGGCGCCATGATCGTGGCGCCACTTTCTACGATTGGCGGCACTATCTGGCCGTGCTGCAACGCAAGCCTGGCGCGCTGCGTAATGGGGCACCGTTCACCTCGCTGCCGGAAGCATTTCGCCAACTCCAGGCGCTGCTTCTACCTCACGCCGGCGGGGATAGAGAGATGGTGGATATCCTGTCATTGGTCTTGCTGCATGACGAGCAACTGGTCCTCGCCGCAGTGACCTTGGCACTGGAGGCCGGTACGCCATCTAAGCAAACCATACTCAACATCTTGAGCCGATTGCTCGACGGAACATCGTTGCCGCCGTTGACGGCGCCCCAAGCGCTCACGCTCACGGTCGAACCCGAGGCGAACGTCGGTCGCTACGACACCCTCCGTACTCAGGAGCCACGTCATGCAGCATGAACTCATGATCGAGCGGTTGAAGGCGCTCAAGCTGCACGGTATGGCGCAAGCGCTAACCGACCTGGTGCAGCAAGACTCTCCGGCATACCAGAGCTGCTCTCCCATCTTGAGCCAGCTTCTACGGGCCGAGCTCACCGAGCGGGAGGTGCGATCTATTGCCTATCAGATGAAGGTGGCCAAGTTCCCAGCATATCGAGACTTACAAGGCTTTGACTTTGGATGCAGCGAAGTCAACGAAGCCCTCGTTCGGCAACTGCACCGCGGCGAGTTCATCGAGCCTGCTCACAATGTTGTATTAGTTGGCGGGCCCGGCACCGGCAAGACGCACCTGGCGACGGCCTTCGCCGTCCACGCCATTGAACACCTGCGTCGGCGAGTGCGTTTCTTCTCTACGATCGAGTTGGTGAACACTTTGGAGCTCGAGAAGCAGGCCGGCAAAGCTGGACACCTCGCCCACAGGCTCATGCACTCGCACGTCGTTATTCTCGACGAACTCGGGTATCTGCCGTTCAGCCAGGCCGGTGGTGCACTACTGTTCCACCTCATCAGCAAGCTCTACGAGCACACAAGCCTCATCATCACCACCAATCTCAGCTTCGCTGAATGGGCAAACATATTTGGGGACGCAAAAATGACGACTGCCTTGCTGGATCGACTCACCCATCACTGCCACATCGTCGAGACCGGCAACGACAGCTACCGATTCAAAAACAGCACCACACAGCCTAAAAAGGAGCGTAAAACAGCCAAATCTGTGGCAACCCTGACCCAATCAAATTAGGGCTGGGTCAGTTTTCGATGCAAACGCCGGGTCAGTTTTCAGTGCAAACCAACACGCTGCCCGAAATGCCGTTTGCTGGTGACACGGGAGAAATGCGCACCGCGGTGCGTTCAGGACCGATTTCCGCAACCACTGCGGCGGTGACTTCAAGCAGCAGGCGGGCACGGTTCTCGATGGAGCCTCCATAGGCGTCGCTTCGGGTATCTACTGCACACCGCCCGGCGGCGATGACCGAATCCCCCGCACGCCATGCCCAGCGCGCGGACACTCGATAGCGAGAGGGCGGAGTGGTACGATCAAATGCGCCCGCAGGCCGGCGGGGCCAGTACTGCGGGAGCTATTTTCCTGTTCGCATATGGGAGGCACGGTCATGCGGGTTCTTATCGTTGATGATGATTCGACAACGGCTGAACTGACTGCCGAATGTTTGATGATCGACCCGAGCGTCTCGGCCCAAATCGCTAGCGATGGTGCCACTGCACTACGCACCGTGGTCGAGTTCGAGCCCGACGCGGTTCTCTTGGATGTAGAACTGCCCGACGCGCGCGGCCTCGAGTTAGCCCCGCAACTAAAGGCCGTCTGCCACGGGCGCTCGCCTCGCATCATCATCTTCAGCGGCAGTGTCCTGGAAGCCGACCCTCACGACCTCCCTGAGGGAGTTGACGCCTGGCTCACGAAGCCCGCCCACCTAGAAGACCTTCTATCTGCCATTCTTCGTCCGACGGGCGGACCAACACACTGACGTGTTCAGCGGCCAGCGCGGGTAGCGCTTGATTGCAACCGTTTGCGACCGCGTAGCCCGCGTTTCTATGGACGTGGGCGAACGGTGTATTGACCGACCAATCGTCTAATGCGCCAATGGCCAACGCAATACTGCGGATCGGCCTAAAGGGGCTAAATATGAACACGGATCAAGCCTATCGCCCTACTCAAATAGTCGTTGAATGTTCCGGAGGCATCACCTACCTCCTTGAGCGACGCCGCATGAAACTGAGCGGCGGCTCGGACGCTGCATCATTTGTCTACCACTATTGTTGCTTGCCGGACGGGGCGGCGGTGTCGTGGTTGGGCGCAAACCACTATCAATTGCCGGACGGCACCACCGTCCGCACCGCATCCCCGCGACCGAGTTCGATAGAGCTTCAATGAGGCCACCTCATGCAGAGAGGGCGAATGGGCTCTCACTGCGCGGCCTGTTTCTTAACCTGGTCAAAGGGAGACGCCCCGGCGTGAGATTCGCATCGGGGCTTTCGTTTGTGTAAACGGACCGAGGGAATCGAACCCTCGCCGCGCGGCTTGGAATTCCGCCGCTCCACTCTCCACGGGCTACGCGGCCCGGCGCACGCTCACTATTCCCCGTCCGTGGCCTGAGTGCTAATGTGAATGTCCGCGGGGTTCACTCCGGAGCTACATCATGATGAAAAGTCCGGAAGCGAACATCGCTCGCGCCGTCAGCTTCGAAGTCGGAACGCTGGAAGGGGAACTCAACGCGATAATCGTGCGCGTCGAACACGTACCTCTAGCGAATGCTGCCGTACAGGCAGCGCCCGACACATTCGTTTTTGTCCTAGACAGGGAGCTAGCTGCAGACCTAAAGCGTCAACTGCTAAATGCACTTGGATGGTTCGGCCCCGGCCCCCCACGAGTTGCCCATTGAAGTTTCCCGCATTGCGGCAAGAAAACAAAAAAGCCCGCCGCTTTCGCTGACGGGCTTCCTCGGGGCGGACTTCCGAGGAAATCCATTACTGCTGATTATGGCGGTGAACTTCCGCACAGTCAAGGATCACGGGATGAATCCTCCGTCGCGCAGCAGTTTCTCGGCAGCAGCGTGCGCGGCTTGCTCGACACCATAGATGGGTTCCACGCCCTTCTTCTCTCGCGTGCCTCGCAACCAGTCGTTGGTCCTGGCGCTGGCCCGCTCAACGCTGCGCACCTTGCACGCATACTCGTCGGCGAGTGA
>RCUK01000994.1_pt1 | contig 19973 bp, 18 predicted proteins | sample 2166381 | NCBI WGS metagenome assembly RCUK01 (sample SAMN09932809, study PRJNA488358) | compost metagenome | isolation source: compost soil in an enriched community | place: Germany: Experimental Botanical Garden | reverse complement strand
GACAATCGGAAGAGTTAGAACCAGTGGAGACACAGGAAAAACAATTATTAAATTCCTGATTCTACAAAATACATCAAATAATAATCCGGAAGGATGGCTGCAAAGCAGATAGAAAATTTAAGGGAGCATTTAGCTCCCTTTTTTATTCAATTAATATATTTAATCGTATTGCTCTAAAAAATATTTTACAACATCGGTTGTTGTTACAATTCCTTTAAGTTCTCCTTTGTCAACAACAGGCAGGGCATGAAAATCTTCTTTCACAAAAATTTCAGCTAAATCCCTGATTATAGTATCAGGCGAAACTGTTTTTGGCTTCGAAGTCATTACCTGAGGAACAGTTAGCATTTCTAATATAGCTTCATCAGCATTGTCCTGACCTTCAAATAAAGCCCCAAAAGTTAATCGGTTAATATCAGTTCGGCTAATTATGCCAATTACTTCTTTACCTTTTACAATTGGAATATGACGTATTGCATTTGCTTTTAATTTTTCGACTACTGTTTTTAGATCATCTTTTTCATTTGCAGTCACTACGGTTTTTGTCATAATATGACTAATTGGTTCTCTTTTTTTCATGATAGATTAGTTTTATATTTACATCAAATATGTAGAATAATTCCTTCAAATTCTATGATCTTTATCAGCTTTTAAAACATTTAAAAGAACATGTAATACGACTAAATTTTAGTATTTTTGCAGAATGGAAACAAATAGACAGAAAAAAATAGGCGGTGTTCTTCAGAAAGATCTGGTTGACATTTTGCAAGGTGAAGTGAGAAAAAACGGAATTACAAACTTGGTAATTTCAGTATCCAAAGTAAGTGTAACTACAGACTTATCTGTAGCAACAGTATATTTAAGCATTTTTCCGCAAGAAAAAGCCAAAGAAACTTTAGAAGCAATAAAAACAAACACAACTTTAATCAAACATGATTTATCTCAGCGTGTTCGTTTGCAATTGCGCCGTGTTCCGAATTTAGTATTCTTCATAGACGATTCATTAGATTACATCGAGAAAATCGACAATGCACTTGCAGGAAAAGAAAACCCAATAGAAAACAGAGATCTTTTAGAAAAAAGAAGAAAATCATAATTTGAATTTCCCTTTATACATAGCCAAACGTTATATTTTTAGCAGCAGTACAAATAATGCTATCAATATTATCAACCGTATTGCCAGCATGGGAATCATTGTTGGTACAATGGCTTTGTTTGTGGTTTTATCTGTTTTTAGCGGATTAAAGGTTTTCAGTCTTTCGTTTACCAACGAAATTGATCCAGATTTAAAATTGACAAGTACATACGGAAAATCATTTTTTATTACACCCGATCAAGAAAATCAGATTAAGAAAATCAACGGTGTTGCTTCGTACACAAAAATCATAGAAGAGCGCGTTCTGTTTTTATTTAAAGACAAACAGCAAGTTACATATTTGAAAGGTACTGATAGCTTATATCCAGTTGTCAATGATATCAAGAAAAAACTTTTTAATGGCCAATGGCTGAAACCAGATACTTTTCAGGTTGTAATTGGTTATGGTTTAGCTCAAAATTTCTCCATGGGAATTTTGGATTTTGAGAACCCACTCCAGATTTTTGCACCAAAACCAGGAAAAGGCGGGATCGAAAATCCTGAAGAGGCTTTCAATAAAACCGATGTTATGCCTGTTGGAATTTACTCCATAAGCGAAGATTTAGATTCAAAATATGTATTTGCAGATTTAGGCTTAGTGCAAGAATTGTTAATGTACAAGCACAATCAAATCTCGGGATTAGAGTTTAAATTAAAAGGAAACGCAGACGAAGGCGCAATAAAGACACAGCTTAATGCTATTTTTAAAAATAAAATTACTTTAAAAAATAGAGCACAGTTAAATGAGTCTTTGTATAAAATGCTTAATACCGAAAACATTGCGGTTTACCTCATTTTTACCCTAGTCATCATCGTCGCACTTTTTAATCTAATAGGTGCATTGATTATGATGATTTTAGAAAAGAAAGGAAATCTAAAAACGCTTTTCAATTTAGGAACTGATATTGGTGATCTTCGAAAAATATTTCTGCTGCAAGGAACTTTATTAAGTGTTTTTGGAGGCTTAATCGGACTTGCTTTAGGTATAATCCTTGTCATATTACAGCAGAAATTTGAACTTATCATGATTACGCCAACTTTGGCTTACCCAGTTGTTTTTACAGTAGAAAATGTTCTAATTGTAATGACAACCATTATTTCACTAGGTTTTGTTGCTTCACTAATTGCAAGCAGTCGCGTTAGTAAAAAACTACTTGATTAATAACTTCTTAAGAAATATTAATTATATTTACCGCCTTAAAAAACTACAGCATATGATTGTTTCTGCCTAATCCTAATTTTATTTTTTTAGAATAATTTAGGATACTTACGTTTACTTTTTTAGTTCAGATTTAAATGCATCTGAACCAATTTTATCATTTATCCTAAAATATCATGACAGAAACAACTATAAAGAAAAGCTTATTTTCTAAAATTTTCACCACTTTAAAACAAGCCTTAAAAGGCGACGAATCTTTTGACTATACTTCTGGGAGTATAAAAAAAGCCGTAATTCTGCTAGCCATTCCGATGGTTTTAGAAATGATGATGGAATCGGTTTTTGCTTTAGTCGATTTATATTTCGTCGGGCATTTGGAACACAGCAGTTTTGCCATTCAGACCGTTGGTTTAACCGAATCTGTATTAACAGTAATTTATTCGCTTGCAATCGGAATGAGCATGGCCGCAACAGCTGTTGTAGCGCGACGAATTGGAGAAAAAGATCCTGTCGCTGCAGCTAAAGCAGGAATGCAAGCTATAATTATTGCATTTGCGGTTAACAGCTTGATGAGTATTTTCGGAATTATTTATGCTAAAGAGATACTGCTTTTTATGGGAGCATCTGCAGAAGCTGCCGAACATGGTTTTAGATTTACTCAAATTATGATTGGATCCAGTTTGTGTATTATGCTCTTGTTCTTAATAAATGGAATCTTTCGCGGAGCAGGAAATGCAGCCATCGCTATGAAAAGCCTTTGGATTGCCAATATTTGCAATATTATTTTATGCCCAATTTTAATTAACGGTTTTGGACCAGTTCCCGCTTTCGGATTAGTGGGCGCGGCTTTAGCGACAACTATCGGAAGAAGTATTGGCGTTTTATATCAGGTTTATCATTTGTTTTTTGGGAACGGTATTTTAAAAATCAAAATACACTATTTTGCTCCAGATTTTAAGCAGATCAAAGCTTTGGTAAAAATTGCAGCACCAGGAATTCTGCAATTTGTAATAGCATCTTGCAGCTGGATTTTCTTAGCGCAATTAGTCGCTACAACAGGAGGCGATCACGGTTCTGCAGGTTATCAGACAGCTTTGAGAATTATGATGTTTTTCATACTTCCTGCTTGGGGATTGAGTAATGCTGCTGCCACTTTGGTGGGACAAAACTTAGGAGCCAAACAAATAGAACGCGCCGAAAAATCAGTTTATACTACGGCGAGATATAATGTAATTTTCATGGCTTCGATTATGATTATTACTTTGGTTTTTGGCCAATACATTATTTCGTTTTTCACGAATGATCAGCAGGTCAAAACCATTGCAATTGAAGCATTACAAATCATGAGCATCGGATTTATTTTCTACGGAATCGGAATGGTTTTAATTAATACTTTCAATGGAGCTGGAGATACCTGGACACCAACCGGAATTAACTTTTTTGGTTTTTGGCTGTTCCAAATTCCGCTGGCTTTTGTATTAGCCAAACATTTTAATATGGGACCAACAGGAGTTTTTATTGCGATTCCTGTGGCTGAAACGGCGATTACTTTAACTGGAATCTTTTTTTATAAAAGAGGTAAGTGGAAGAGAGTTCAAGTGTAATAAACAAAATGGTCTTCATAATTGGAGGCCTTTTTTTTTGAATTAAAAAGTTAAATATTTTGCTTAGCAAGTTTATAAAGATAAAAATTGTACCTTTGAATGTACGTTATAAAGTACTAAATCATGAAAGCAATTACGATATCAACATTAAGAAAGAATATAAAAAATTATTTTGATGAAGTTTCAGAGTCATCAGAAATAATTGTTGTTCCGAGAAACTCGGAAGAAGATGCGGTTGTGATAATTTCTATGAAAGAATACAATTCAATATTAGAAACTCAACATTTATTGTCTACTAAAGCAAATAGAAAAAGACTTTCAGAATCTATAGAACAAATGGAAAATGGAAAACTTGTGGACTTTAATCTAGATGAACTTTAGATTATTATGGACATTTGTTTTACTAAAAATGGTTGGGAAGAATTTGAATATTGGTTGGAAAACGATACAGATACCGCAATAAAAATAAAAGAATTAATAAAATCTATTCGAGAAAATCCCTTTAAAGGAATTGGAAAACCCGAGCCTTTAAGACATGACTTAAAAAGTTTTTGGTCTCGCCGAATTACGGGAGAACATCGCCTAGTTTATAAAGTTTCTGGAACAAAAAGTGTTGATCAGAAATGTGTGATTTTGCAATGCCGATTCCATTATGATGATTAATAAAAGAAGCCCTTCAAATTTTTGAAGGGCTTCTTACTTCTAACTCTTTATCAAAGTTCAAAAATTTGACAAAGATTCATTTATATCTTAAACAAACTCATAACCAGCATAAACCTCTTCAATCTCTTTCATAATAGCGAATAAATCTTCAGGGGCATCAGTTGTAACTAATTTTTGTTTGAATTCTTTGAAGGAATGAATTCCTTTGAAATAGTTCGTGTAATGACGACGCATTTCTACAATTCCTAAACGTTCGCCTTTCCAATCCATTGACCATTGTAAATGATTTCTAGCAGCTTCAACGCGATCAATAACAGTTGGAGTAGGTAAGTGCTCGCCAGTTTTGAAATAGTGTTTGATTTCGTTAAAAATCCACGGATAACCAATGGCCGCACGACCAATCATGATACCGTCAATTCCGTATTCATTTTTATATTTTAATGCTTTTTCAGGACTGTCGATATCGCCGTTTCCGAAAATAGGCATTGTAATTCTTGGGTTGTTTTTTATACGTGCAATATGCGACCAGTCAGAATGACCTTTGTACATTTGAGCACGAGTTCTTGCGTGAATGGTTAAAGCTTGAACACCAATATCCTGCAGCCTTTCTGCAACTTCGTCAATATTAATGGAATTTTCGTCCCAGCCTAAACGGGTTTTTACAGTAACAGGCAAATCAGTTCCTTTGATAACCGCTTTCGTTAAACGCACCATCAAATCAACATCTTTTAAAACTCCAGCTCCTGCACCACGGCAAACGACTTTTTTTACCGGACATCCAAAGTTAATATCTACTAAATCTGGTTTTACAGTAGAAACAATCTTAGACGACATTTCCATCGCTTCTTCATCACCACCAAAAATCTGAATTCCGACAGGACGTTCGTAATCAAAAATATCCAGCTTCATGCGGCTTTTTATAGCGTCACGAATTAATCCTTCCGACGAAATAAATTCAGAATACATCATGTCAGCTCCATGCGTTTTGCATAATCTGCGAAACGGCGGATCGCTAACATCTTCCATCGGTGCTAGTAATAAAGGAAATTCGGGTAATTCTATGTTGCCAATCTTGACCATCTTCGTAATTTTTTGCAAAATTACAACATTTAGTTTAATTCACAGCAAAACATTTAAGAAGCTGAAATTAAACCATATAAGTGATATAGGTTCATTTAACTAAAGTATTGTTATGCGCAATCTTTTTAAATGAGCTTACATCACTTACATGGTGGAAAATTTTTATATGTTTCTGTAGTCAAAAAAACGAATTGGTTTTCGGCTCATTGGATTAAAAACCAGAGGATTTAAAACTTCTTTTGAAGCGAATTCTATTTTGGGAGTTACCCTTAATTTGGCTCTAAAATGATCTTTTATTTCCTGTAAAAATTCTGGAGTTTGGTTTTTTGCTGCAATTTTAATCAGGATTTCGTCGGTACCTAAATCGTTGGTAGAAATTTCGATCAAATGATTTTCGATATTATCAAAACTGCTCAAAACATCGTTCATCGCTGGCGGATAAAGAGTTGTGCCTTTATATTTAATCATTTGTTTTTTACGACCAACAACTGGACCAACACGCAAGGTGTTTCTTCCGCATGCGCAAGGCTCGTCGTGAAACTGAACCATATCGCCCGTTTTAAAACGCAGTAAAGGCATCGCCTCAATTCCTAAAGTAGTAAAAGTCAGTTCGCCGGTTTCACCATTTTTTACTGGCTGATTATTCTCGTCTAAAACTTCTACAATGATTAATTCTGGATGATGATGTCCGCCTTTTCCGTGTTCACATTCTGTAAATGCGGTACTCATTTCGGTAGAAGCATAAGTCGAAAATAACTTAATATTCCATTTATCAGTGATTTTTTTGGATAGAATATTCATTGAAAAATCTTGTTCTCTCAAAGATTCCCCAATACAGATGGCACCTTTTATGCTCGAATTATTATAATCGATTCCGTGCATTTCGGCGTATTCAATTAATTTCAAAAGGAAAGAAGGAACCGTAATCAAATAAGACGGATTGTATTTTAAAATAGAATCCCACTGCATTTCTGGAATTCCCGCTCCAACGCGAATTACGCCAACTTTCAGTTTTCTAAGACCTAAAAAATAAGCTAGACCAGCCATAAATTTTCGGTCAATTGTCGTCATCAATTGTACTACATCTCCTTCTGCAATTCCGGCGCAGGCAAATGAAATCGCTTCATTATAAGCCAAACGATCCAAGTCAGAATCGGTTAAACCAAAAGTTACAGGATCTCCTAAAGTTCCAGATGTTGAAGCATAATCAATAATTTTATGCTGCGGAACACACAAAAAATCATCATTGTATTGCTGTAAATCTTCTTTGGTTGTAACAGGTAAATGTTGTAAATCTTCCAGCGTTTTTACTTTCGAAATATCAATATTCTGTCCTGCAAAAAGTCTTTTATAAAAAGGAGAATTCTCACTGATATAAGCTAAAAGTTCGGTTAATTTTTTTTCTTGAAAAATTTTAATTTCTTCTAAAGAATCTTTTTCTATTGCTGGAATCATTTTAATTTTCTTTTGACTTTTTTTAAATATTTTTCAATCTCTTCTTTTTGAGGAACTGTAGTGATTTCATGGCTTAAAGCTTTTTCAAAATTAAGCTTAGCCTGAAGAAATTCTTTTTTTTGGTAAAAGTACAATCCTGTCTTATAATATACAACCCAATAATTAGGGTTTAATGCTTGATAATGCTGAAGAAATTCTGGAGAAACAGTTTCTTTCTTTTTGATAATTGAATCTATTTTATGATCTTCAATTTTGAAATTTTTAAAATTCTGAAAAGCAGCTGTTTCTAAGAAAGGATCTTTGGCAATATTTAGATTTTCTTCTTGAAAAGATCTTGCTGCATTTCTGTTTTCACCAAAAATCACATTTAAATCATAACAGACAAATTCACCCAATTGAAACGGATTTGCCGAAACCCAAACCAATTTCTCTTTTGGTTTAAAGATAATTCCGTGATGTGCCAGTAACTGATTGAGCGCTTTTTCGTTTCCATATCCTAAAGCAATATCTTTTAAACCTTCTTTGTCTCGAAGAATTTCCGAAGCAATTTCAGGATTTACTTTTGGATTTTCAGATAGCAATTCCTGCATTCTTTCATAACGGTATTCAGAATGGCTGTTGGCAATTTGTTCTAGATTTCGTTTATCGGCTGCAAAAGCTTCGCCTTGAAAATGATTCGAACAAATTAATTGATCGCTGTTTGGAACATCATAAACGTCCATTTTATTTGGAGAAACTTCAATTAAAATGGCTTTGTTATCATTGGCACTTCCAACCATAATAGATTCAGAAACAAATACTTTTCTTTTTTTTGCAATAGCAATTGCTTCGTCTAAATTTTTGGCGTGCTGCAAAATTTCACGAGTCAAGATAGAAATCGGAGTTTTCGCGCTAAGCGGAATTTTAGATTTAGAAGCATTTATCGTTACCGTCAATCCTTCATAATTCATTCCAGAAACAGCGCCAATCATTCCGGGCCAAGTTACCATCATAAACGGATATCCTTCTTCTGGTTTTATAAAGGCAGCGATTTTATTTTCCGCGAAAGCGTCATTCACATAAAAATCAAAATTTCGAGCCAGAATTAAATTTCCATCTTCCGATTTTTCATTCCAAGCCGCAAAAGAAGAACAGCCAACCAAAGCCAAATCTTGCAAAGCGTGCCCAATATCGTGCGCGGCATGCAGATATAAATTGCGTTGATATTGCGGTGCAATATTATCAAAGTCATTAGAACTATATTGCGAAATACCATAAATTTCGGTTTGATATTCGTCGGGAACATTTAAGTACAATTTACGATTGTACCATTTTAAAAACTGACGAAGCATCTTCTGCTGGAATTTTGACGGAATTAAATCGGTTATTTTCGAGAAAAAAATACGCTGCTGTTTGTGCAAAAGAGAATCAGTCAGCGCGCCAGTCGAAAGTCCAATTTCTAGCGGATCACCCTCTACGTATAATTCCCAAAGGCCTTGTTTGTTTTTTAAAAGTGAATTTTTTCCAGAGAGAAAAATACTGTCTGATATTTTTTCAACGATAGGTTTTGTCGAATTAAAAGCAGTAATATCAGGCGTATGTTTTTTTGATTTTGAAGTACCGCAGGAAGTCATCAAGCTTAAAAAACCGATAAGGAAGAAATAAATAACTCGGCTTTTCATGATTCAATTATTCAGATGCTTTTTTAATTTTTTCCAGCAGATATTCTTTTCCTACAATTTCTGAGCAAGTTATGACCGCTCCAACCGTAACTCCTAAGACACCGTGCATGTTAATACTTTGGCCTGTAAGATAAAGATTTTCTAGTTTAGTTTTAGCAGGAATCATCGTTTTCATCGGATTATTAGAATCTTTAACATATCCGTACATATTTCCGCCGTCTCCGCCAATATAATCACGATACGAAAGTGGTGTAGAAGTATAAACCGATTTAATACATTCTTTTATTCCAGGGAATTTTTTCTCGATTTCTTCTAAAAATTTGACTGCTTTTTTAGTTTTGAATTCGTCATAACTTTCTCCTCGATCATTTTCTTCAAAAGTGGTGTTAAAAGTGTTTTCCCAAGCTTTAACATCATCATATTTCATATAAGTCAAAAACGTCATTCCGTCTGCCCATTCTTCGTCTTTTTTCGACGGATTCATAGAAGCCATAAATGTTTTTGGCCACGAATTTTCGTCATAATCATAAGCGGTCCAAACATCATCGGCACTTTTAAAATGGTAATAATTATGATTGATGTATTTGAAAGTTTTTGGTTTAAAAACAATGTAAAGGCTAAAAGCAGAAAGTACGTTTTCAAGATTTTGAATTCTATTGAAAAACGGTTTTCTAAAGTTTTCCTGACCCGCCATTTTCAAAGTCGTTTTCGGTTCGATGTTCGAAATAAAATACGTTCCAGAAACTTCGGTTCCGTCTTTCATTTGTACCGAATTTACCTTTTGGTTTTCGACTTCGATTTTGGTGACTTCTTTATGTTTGAAAAACTCACCACCATATTTTTTTAATTGTTTCAGCAATTGTTTGGTAATCTGACTTCCGCCATTTACACATCGCCACGAACTTTCGATATAGGAATTGACTACAAGCGCATGAACGTAAAAAGGCGATTTATCTGGAATTCCAGCATATAGAAAATTAGATCCAGCCAAGACGGCTTTAAGTTTTTCATTTTCAGTAAAAGAATTGATGGTTTCTTTCGCGTTAAGCGCTACAATTTCATCATCGTATTTTCCTTCCGATTCGAGATTGTAAAGGGGAAATGCTTTGCAGACCGTTTTTATTTTCTGGCAATATTGTTCGAGATTTTCTTTTTCTTGAGGAAAGTAATTCGTCAGTTGCTGAATGAAATTTTCGAAACCCTGGGCGTGCGGATATTCAGTTTTATCGCCATCAAAAGAAATAATATCAAAACCATTTTCGTCCAGTTTTTTCAGATTCAAATGATCCATTATTCCAATATATTTGAAATATTGATGAAGATTCTGGCCTTCGCCCAAACCTCCGATATAATGAATTCCCGTATCAAAAATGGTCTTATCTCTTACGAAAGTCTGAAGATTTCCACCATATTGATTGTTTTTTTCGAGTACACACACGCTATAGCCTTCTTTCGCCAGAATTACCGCAGAAACCAATCCGCCTAAACCGCTGCCAATTATGACTACATCGTATTGTTTTTTCATTCTTTTTTCTTTAAAACTAGTAAAGCATTTTCTTCAGAAACAATTTCAAAATTCTCAAACTGATTTTTCAAACGAGAACAGTTGACTAAAATTATAAAAGCAACATTCGAAATTACTTTTACGATTTCATCCGGATAATTTTCATCAGAAATTAAAAGTGTATCAAAATGACTTTCAAGTGCCGATTCTAATTTCTCGAGATAAACTATTTTTCTTTTTGTAACGATATAATTTGTTTTGGCAACCAGCAATTTTTCTTCATCATTTATAAAAGAAACTATTTTTCGTTGCGGTTCTTGTAGAGCCATTAAAACATCCAACTGCCCGTAATCATTTCCTAAATGAAGGATTTTTGCTTTTGGCGCAATGTGCTTGTCTAAGTTATAATAAACTTCGATATTCTGTTTCAAATCATTTTTTACGCTATTTCCAACCTCGATTTCTTTATAATCGTAACTGTCAATCAGCATTTTTTTGAAATAATCTGGACCTTCTAGTTTCTGTCTTATTTTGCGATATTCTGTTTTAAAGAACGAACTAATTTGTTTGGTTCTTTCGGTATAATTATTTCCAAAAGAAAGATCATCTGGAGCAATTCTTTCTAAAATTGTAACCGTTAATTTTCCGTGATGAATGACAAAATCACCTTTTGGAATTGATTCTGAGGCTCCATGAATGACCACAGGAATAATGTCAATTTTAAATTCTTCGGCAAGGAAAAATGCACCTTTATGGAATCTTTTTACCACATTATTTTCTGATCTTGTTCCTTCTGGAAAAACCATTAAAGAATAACCTTGTTCTACTTTTCTGCGTAAATGTTCAACGCCGCCTTCCAAACCTTCAGAAACAGGATAAAAACCTGCTTTTCTCACCACACCGCCAAAAATAGGAGAGTTGTAAACCCAATCGCTCACCAAGAAAATAATTTTTGGGCTTAACATTCCGATTGCTAAAATGTCCAGAAATGAAGAATGATTGGCAATAATTACGGCTGGTTTTTCGAAAGTTTCATTGAAATTATTAACGACTTTTTTGCGAATAAACGGATTAGAATACAATACCGATTTCATAAATTTTGAAATCACATATCGGAAAGCTTTCATTTTTGATTTTTTGCTGAAAGGCAAAATCGGCATAATGGTAAAACTGAAAACCGACATTACGATTCCGCCCAAGCCATAATAAGCAAACGAAATTACTCCGTGAACAAAAGTTCGCAATTGAAAAGGTGGATTTCCTTTTTTCGGGCGATTTGATAAAAATAGTTTGAATAAAATCGGATAGAAGATAAACGTAATAATCAACGCTGCAAAAACCCCAATTAACGAAACCAGTGAGATGGAAGTAAGAGCAGGATGTTTGGCAAAAATCATCGCACCGATTCCTAAGATCGTCGTGATAACCGCCAGAATAATTGAAGTTCTATAAATGGCAATTTCGTTGACACCATTGGTATATTCTTTTTGCAAGGCACTAGTCATAAAAATACTAAAATCGACTCCGTGACCAAAAATCAAAGTGCAGACAATCATACTGAAAATATTCATCTGAATGCCAAAAATGCCCATAATTCCTGCAGTCACAATTCCCGTCAAAGCAATTGGAATACAGCTTATGATTACTAATTCGATTCTTCGGAAAAAGAAAAACAGAATTAAAATTACGGCTACAAAAGAATAATTTACAAGCGAATTAAAATCGGTTTTTAGGGTGCTGAAAAACGTTTCGTTCATTTGCTGACGATCGATTGCAATTACGTTTTCTTTTGCTGAAGCCGATTTTACAAAAGCATCACGCTGCTCGGGAGCAACTTTTACTAAAGTCGAAACCGTGTAAAAACCATTTTTCTCTGTGATAAATTCTTGTAGTTGAAGTGCTTTTATTTGAAGATAATCATTGGCAGAAATCGGTTTGAAATCAAAATCTAAATGATCAAAAAACAGATTGTATGTTGTAGGTTTAAAACCAAGTTTAGCGCCTTCAGCAATTAATTCAGATTTTACAAATTGTTTTTTCTGCGAAGTCCAAAACGAATTCCATTTTTCAATTTTTTCAATTTGAGCTTGTTGCGAAAGTACAATGCCGCCAACAGAACTGAAATTTAGAATTTTATCCTGATTTTTTTCCTTCGATAAATCGTCAAAAAGTTGACTATTATGTTGTAAAGCTTCTTCCATCGTTTTTCCGTAAGAAGCGACATAAATCGTTTTGGAAGTTAAACTGGTGCTTTCTTCCAGCTGTTTTTCGGCAGCTTTGATTTCTTTCGGAATAAAATTCAGTTGCGATAAATCGTTATTAAAACCAACATCATTATAAGTAAAACAGCAGATAATGGTAATGATAACGCAAAGTCCGATTAAGATTTTATTATTGTGAAAAGAAAAATGAGCCATTTTATCAATCACATTCTTTTTATGATCTGCTGGATTTTCTGTTGGCTTGTATAAATGCGGAACAATCAAAAGCGAAAAAACTCCCGATGCCATAACAATTACGGCAGCAAAAATTCCGAGATCATTCAGTGCATCAGATTTTACAAAAAGCAGACATAAAAACGCAACGGCAGTTGTAGAACTACTCATGATGACAGGCATCGTAATGTCTTTGTACAATGTTTTTACATCACTATTGTGTTTGTAATGCGTAAGAATATGAATAGAATAATCAATCGTGATTCCTAATAAAATAGAACCAATTCCTAAAGAAATTGCTGATATTTGTTCTCTAACGAAATATAAAAAGGCAACTGCAAACAAACCGCCAAAAACGGTCGGCAAAAATATAATCAGCGGAATTAAGACTTTTCTATAAAATAAAATCAGAATCAGCATTAAAGTAAACATCGCGATTGATGTTGTCAAAATAATATCTCCTTTAATCTGATTGGCATTGGCAACGGCAATTAAAGCAGAACCAAAATAACTGATAGACGTTTTTCCTTTAAATTTCAGGTTTAGATTTTCTTGAATCGATTTTAGTTTTTCAGCAAAAATGGTATTCTTTTCTGTTTCGCTTGACGGAATATTGGATGTGATAAAAAGCAGTAATTTCTTTTTATCCTTCGTCATTACAAAACCATTTTCGAGTGTAAAATCGTCTCCAATATTTAATTGCTGTAATTTTTTTAAAGCAATAAAAGAAATTCCAAATGGATCTTGCAGAATAAAATCTTTGGTAATAAATCCAGACGGAGAAATAATCGATTTGTAATTTCCTTGAACGGTTGCCGCAATACTGTCTTTTTGAAGTTTCTTTTCTATAGCAGCATAATCTTTATCATCTAGAAAAAGCGGCAAATTATTGTATACAAAATCAATAGTTTCCTGAATGTTTTCTTCGTCAATTTTTCCTTGAATTCCTGTTATGAAAGGATTGCAGGATTTAGAAACGCTGTCTGAAAATACAGTTGCCATTTCTTTCAAATCCTCGGCAGAACCATTTTTATCCAAGCTAAAAATTACGGTTGTTTTATCCGCAAAATTTAATTGTTTTAAGACTTTGGCAGTAACATCGGTTTTGTCATTTGTCGGTATAAGTTTGGTTATGTCTTCTTCGAACTTCAATCTAGAAGCGAAAAATCCAAAAACCAAAAGCATCAAAATAGCCAAAAGAACCGATAGAGATTTTCTTCGGGTTACAAACAAATGAATGGCGTAGAAATATTGATGCATTGTTATTTATTATTTTTTTTGCCACAGATTAAAAGGATTAAAAAGATTCTAATCTGTGTTGGTTTGCCACGAATTTCAAGAATTTTCACGAATTCTTAATTTGAAAAAGGGCATAAATTTGTTTTGTTTTTTGCCACAGATTAAAAAAATTAGAAAGATTCTAATCTGTGTCGGTTTGTCACAAATTTCATAAATTAATTCGCGGAAATTCGTGAAATTCGTGGCGAAAAAAAATCATTTTAATCCTTTTAATCTGTGGCAAACTTAATTTAATTTTCGATTTGTTTTTTAGAACTAAAAGCCGTTAAAAGCAGATAACTGATAAAACCAACTGATAGTGCTGAAACGGATGCTAAAATAAGACTTCCTACGATATATTGCGTAGCATTTTTTTGAATATCATCGAGCGTAATCGAACTGTCCAAAACCAACGGCGCATCGCTGGACACGAAAACGCTCCCAACTTGCAGTGAAGCATAAATAATAAACGGAATAAAAGGAGGAAAACTTACGTTTGAAGTAAGATATGCAATGACTTTGTTAAGCCTAAACAAAGCAGCAAAAGTAAAAAGCAAAATGGTCTGAAATCCCCAGAAAGGCGAAAGTCCGATAAAAATACCTAGAGCAATGGCGGCCGATTTTTTAAAATTAGAATCGTTGCTTTCTAAAATATCTTCTAAAAAGAATTTTTTAAAACCTTTTTTTTTTGCTCTTCTAAAAAAATCTCTCGGCTTTATATAAAGCAAAGCATTGGTAACCAAAACCGTATTTAAAATACTAATTCGGGTAAAATCTTGAAACGGACGAAAATGGGAAACTCTTTCGGCAGGATCATACAAAACCTGAATCGGAATATTTTTTACTACAATTCCTTTCCACGCCGCACGCACGATAACTTCGATTTCAAATTCGAATTTATTGGTATAAAAACGTTTTGGCAGTAATCGAAGCGGATATAATCTAAATCCAGATTGTGTATCGTCTAGTTTAATTCCAGTTTCAAACTTGAACCAGAAATTAGAAAATTTGTTTCCAAAACTGCTTTTCTTTGGAACATTTTCCTGAGTCATATTACGACTTCCGATCAAAAGAGCATTTGGCTCATCTTGAATTGCTTCCAAGAAAACAGGAATATCTGCAGCAAAATGCTGTCCGTCAGAATCGATTGTAATGGCGTATTCAAAATCCAATTCAAGCGCTTTTCTAAATCCATTTCTCAGTGCACGTCCTTTTCCTAAATTTTGAGGATGACGAATTTGAGTAAGCTGTGAATATGATTTTAGAATCTCGCTCGTAGAATCAGTTGAACCGTCATTGACAATAATAATATTTGTGGTGAAATCTAAAATAGAATCCAATACTTTTTTCAGCGTTTTTTGATTATTGTACGTAGGCACAATAACGCAAAAGTTGGTCGAACTAAGTAATTCTTGCTGTGATTTCATGAGGTGTTTTTTGAGCTTACTTCACGAATTGCTTCTCTTTTTCAGAGAAACTTTTAGATTGTAAAACGAAGTCTTTAAGATAATCTTTCAAAGCCGAACCTTGCGAAGCATAATACGTTGTTATGAATTTCTTATCTTCTTTAATGTTTTTCTTGTAGCCTGTAATACCGGGAACATCTTCCTGAACGCTAAGTCTAATCATTCGCATTTCTATATTACTCGGATCACTTTTTATTGTTGCCTCAAGTAATTTTGCGCCTTCTTTAAAACGGTCAATTTTGTTACTTAACTTCTTTTCAAATTTAGATTCCAATAAAATAGAAGCCGCTTTGTATGCCACTAAAATTTTATCATCATTGCTTGAAACACCTGCAAGTTTGGCTACAAACTCTTTGGCATTGCTTTCTGATTTTGCTACATCAGAATACATTTTGCGGATTGAAGCCAAATCTGGCGTGCCAGCAAAACTAACCCATAAAAGTAATGTAAGTAACAGTTTCATAATTATATTTTTTTATACACTGTGCTCAATTTAAGAGCAGTAGTGTCGTTAAAGTAAGTCGTGTTTTTCACTTTTACCAAATCGTCTTCAGTTGTGGTAACATCCAATTCCAATCGCAATTCTGGAGTAACTTCTGGATTAATCAACGCCATGAATTTTACATTTGTCAAAGACTGAATCATCAGCGAACTTTTGGTAATAGATTCTGTAAGCTCTTTGATAATCTGAATCATGCAAACACCAGGCATAATAGGGTTTCCAGGAAAATGCCCTTTAAAAACCTCATGTTTTGCATTGACTAAAATTGTAATTGTATGTTTCGAATCAGATATTTTTTCTTCTGATAGTATTTTATAAAAATCTTGTAAAATCATATTTTTATTTTCCAAATAAATAGGAAATTCCTAAAATTATTATTTTGTCTTGAATGTATAGCTAATACCAAGCTGGAAAACTTGATTTAAGATTACATCATTATAGTAATATCCATCATTGCCATAATCATAACCGTTATAGCCATAAATATCAATTAATCCTTGTTTAAGTCGAGCTTCAAAAGTTAAACCATTTGGCAACGTATAACCAAGACCTCCAACAAATGCAAGATCAAAATCTTCAGGGTTTGTATTTATATAATTATCACTAACTTTTAAATCTAAAGAAGGGCCCGCCAATAGATGAAAACCTCCACCTCCAAAGTTAAATTTTGCAACCGCTCCCAGTGTTACATAATTTAACTCGTACTTTTCAGTATAATAACGACCGTCTTCAAAATACCTTCCTTCATCGCCTTGTCTTGAATAATTTATCTCTGGCTGAACCGAGAAAAATTTATTGAATTTAATATTTACCAATCCACCAATATAGAAATCAGTTTTAGAACTATTATCATCAATATTGGTTAATGTTGATATATTTAAACCGCCTCTAATTCCTGGACTAGCTTTTACTTGTGCATTACTTGATCCGATTCCGATCAATAAAACAAATGCAAATACAATATATTTTCTCATTTCAAATTGATTTAAAGTTTATTATTAGTTTAATTTTTTATTCTGATTTCAGTTGCTGTAAAACGATTTTCAGCTTTATATTTTGATGAATTATTTGAATCTTTTCAGCAAAAATATTGTTTTCTGAACTGAAAAGCAGTGTAAATTTTTCTTTTGTTTTAGACGAATGAACGATCTTTTCTAATTTCTGATCTTTTTTGGAGATAAAAATATAATTATCGCGTTTGCCATCTGCCGATTTATATATGTCTGCCGATTCATTTTCAAATTGTTCCTGGATCTGATATTCTTTCTTTAAAAGCAGACGGAAATCTTCTTTTAAAGTATTGATCAGTATTTTTCGGTCTAATTCTGAAACAATAGAATTGACTTTAAAATCGGTTTCTGAAATTTCGAAATCCATTAATTTGTTTCCGAATTCGGTTGTAAAAACAATTCGGTGCGTGGTGTCGTTTATTTTCTTGGCAATGAAAATTCCAGACAATTCATTTCCGTAAACACTAATGTTGGTTTTATAAACATAATCGGTTTTTGAGTCCGAAAAATAGGGAACTGTATAAGACGTTTTGTCTAATTTTTTGGACGTATAATTTTTTGTGACCGAGCCGCAAGAAATTAATACAACTGCCAGAAAGCAATTAATTAGTAAAAACTGAATCGTCGATTTTTGCATTGATCACTTTATTTTTAAGTACAATTCGGGTATAATCTTCAGATGATTCTAACAATTTTACCTGAACAACAGTCGCTTCTTCTTTGTCAAAAGTCAGTTCGATTTGTTTGATGTATTTTTTAAGCGTAGCATCTTTCGGAACAAATTTCGCCAGATTCTGACCTTTCAATTTAAAATACGAAATCGTAAATTCTTTATCATCAAACATATTTCCGCTTACGCTTCCCACGATCAATTTATTGATTCGGGCAAAGATTTTACTGTTTCCAATATCAACAGCGCTTTTCTTTCCTTCATCGTTAATCAGGATTTTTCCGTTTTTGAAAGTGATGCTATAATTGTACGGTTTTTTATATTGCCATTGAAGCAAAGCAGGTTCTTTAAAAACCATTTTTCCTGAAGTTTCAATGTCTTTTGAAAGAAAGTCTAAATGTTTGTATTGAACAAAATCGGTACTTAAGGTTTTGATTTTTTTAGCCACCACATTTACATCTTGTTTAAAAGACGCAATTTCGGCATCGGTCATTTTTTGTTCCTGAGCGAACAAATTGCCAGAAATAAATAGAATGAGTAGTGCTATTTTAGTTTTCATGTTTTTTTAAATTGTACTTATTATTCAGCCACGAATTACACAAATTTTCACGAATTTTAATTTAATAAAATCCGTATTAATCCGCGTCTTCGCGATAGCGAATCTGTTTTATCCGCGTCCAATTTCATAAGCATTAAGATTCAAAAGTTCTTCAATTGAAACGACTTGATAATTATTCTGCTGTAAAAATTGCAAAAACTGTTCCAGTACCAAAACAGAATGTGTTCCTGTATCGTGCAAAAGTACAATTCCGCCGGGAGAAATATGCTTAATTAACCGATTGAAAATTAATTCCTGATTTGTGGTTCCTCCGTCAAGAGAACGAATATTCCAGCCAATTGTTTTATGTCCGGTTACTTCTAAAGCTCTTCTGATCGAAGGTGTCGTAACTCCATAAGGCGGACGAAAGAAGTTTATTTTTTTTGAAGTGAATTTTTCCAGAAGCGCGTCTGTTTTTTGAAGTTCCTTGATTATTGTTGAAGCATTATAAAAATCAAAAAACTTAGAATGCGAATAGGAATGATTTCCAACCAAGTGTCCTTCATCAATCACTTTTTGGAGAATTTCGGGATGCGTTTCAATGTTTTTTCCAATACAGAAAAAAGTCGCTTTGGCATTGTATTTTTTCAGAAGTTCTAAAACTTCCAAAGTGTAAATACTTGGGCCATCATCAAAAGTAAGCGCGATTTTTTTTTCTGTTTCTAATGGATTACTGCAAAAAGCTTTTACATGATAATTGGAAGAAATTCTAGCAGAACCAAAAGCATTTATTCCAATCCAAAGTAGAATTATAACCACAAACCACAGAAAATGAATTGCGTTATACAGATTCATAAGAAACAATAAAAGCAATAAAAAGATAAAAAACAGCGATATGTTTTTGTGCGTTATCATTTTGACAGCAGCGTAAAACTATGGTTTTTTCCGTTTAATTGATTGTATAATAAAATCGTTTTGTACTCTGATTTTTCAATAGGATTTACCTTGGTAATTTCAGGAATTTCCTGAGTTTTCAAAATTTTAGAAGCCATCCAAAAAGCAAAAGCTGAAGCTGTATCGTATTCTCCACTCAAATGTTTGTAATATAGAACCGGAGTTTGAGCAAATGCATTTTCAGTAAGATTTCTATAATAATTCTCAAAATCAGCATTTCCATCAAAACCTAAAACTATGGCATCGATATCTGAAATTTCTAAATGATTCGATTTTAAGAAAGAAATAATTGCCGCTTCAACTTCATTTTCTTCCAGCGTATTTACAATAGAAACATCTAGAAGTTCGGCATAAGTGTTTTCTTTTCTTTCGTTTTCTAAAACAAAAAAACTAGCACCTTCACCATAAACGGCTCCACTTGTTGTAGAATTTAAAACATCGTATGGAGCAGTATTATCTGCTTTAATGCGACCGTTTAGTTTAAAAAGCGAAGTAGTATAATCGCCATTTTCGTCAACGCCACCTACTAAAATTGAATTGGCTTCAGCTTCTTCAATCTGCATTTTAGCATCAATAAGAGCCGATTCAAAAGAAACAGCACCATTAACATATGTAAAATTATAACCTTTGCATTGCTGTAAAAGCGCAATCTGTGCTCCAACTGTATTGTGTGTAGATTGAATAAAAGAAGTTGGAGTCAAAAACTCTTCGTTATTATCTAAAATGCTTTTCAGGAATTTTTCAGAATCTTCAATACAGCCTAAACCTGTTCCGGTAATAATGGCTTCAACTTTTTCAACATTGGCATCTTTCATGGCCAAAGCCGAAGCTACGATTCCGTTTTTTACACCTTTTGCCA
>RCUK01000991.1_pt1 | contig 20020 bp, 41 predicted proteins | sample 2166381 | NCBI WGS metagenome assembly RCUK01 (sample SAMN09932809, study PRJNA488358) | compost metagenome | isolation source: compost soil in an enriched community | place: Germany: Experimental Botanical Garden | reverse complement strand
AAAAAACAAGCAAAGCTTAATGACGAAAAAGTGAGATATATAAGAAAAACAATTGGCGTATTAACCAATGACGAAATAATGAATATGTTTTCTATATCTAGGTGCGTAGTTAGTAATATAAGAACAAATAAAGCTTGGAAGCACGTAAAATAAGACTTCCTGAGCCTTCAGATTTAGCTTTTTTAAAAGAAATTGAAATAGAATTAGCAAATCAAAAACAAATTTAAAATGAGAGAAATATTATTTAGAGCATTTCACAAAAATGAAAAAAAAATGTATCCAGTATTTTCATTTTGTCATGCATTTGTAAAAATAGAAGTTGGAATTGGAACTGCAACAGAAAAAATTCCAATAAACTTATTTGAGCCGTTGATGCAATTCACAGGATTAACCGATAAAAACGGAACTAAAATTTTTGAAGGAGATATTTTGCATAAACCATTCCAAAGTTTTGTGCCTAAATTTATTGTAGAATGGAATGATAAAAAGGCTTGTTTTGATGATATTCCATTAAACACGGATTCAACTTCAAAGGCAAGTGAGTTTACAATTATTGGCAACATCCACGACAACCCCGAATTATTAAAGTAAGTTAAACCAAAAAAAGTAATTATTATGATCGTAGAAGAAATATTTTATGGTGTTAAATGCAATCGTTGTTTAGAAATTCACGATGATGGAGAACATTCATATTGGAGTGATAAATCAGGCGCTATGGAAAACGCAATGAACTCAGATTGGATTGAAGTAAAAAACAAAGACTATTGTCCAAACTGTTATTTTCTAAATGAAGAAACAGACGAGAATGAGATAAAAGAACCATTTGGGGAACATGTTTTGGCTTTGAAAAGATTTATTAAAACCTCCTTATTAGCGCATCTTAATATTTACGAAAACGATGTTGAAGATGTGTTTGTATTTACTTTCAAAAGATTTAAAGAATCAACACTCAAAGATTATGAAGAGCGGTTTATTGTTGAATTAACCAAAGGTAAATTAATTTCATTTACTTCTTTACCCGATAAGTACGGAACCAAAGAATATAAAATTGAATTAAAAAAATAACCCAAAAACAGCTTTTCAATTGAAATAATTGACTATATTTGTATAACGATTAAGCCTGAGATAAAAATCAGGCTTTTATTAAACTAAATTTTTAACAATTAGTAAAATGCAACCATTAAAAGTAGATAGAACGAAATTAAAAACCGTAGAGAATTACTCTAAAGCTTACGGAATATCTAAGCCAACAATTTATAAAAGAATTGGAGACGGACTTCTTACAAAAGTAGTTATCGACGGAGTTACATTTGTACTTGTAGAGTAATTTTTTTTCTTTAAAATTTAACAATTAGTAAAACATGGATAATCTACAATGGTTTAAATTCTCAATAAGCAGTTGGGTTATTGGCAGAATTCAAAAATGCCCTGAAGTTACTCAGGCTCGTTTTATTCGTTTGATTTGTTTATACTGGAGCAAAGAGTGTATGCTTTCTATTGAAGATGCTGAAATTGAAATTGACAAAGAACATTTAGACATTTTGTTTTCTAAAAAAGTAGTTAAGTTTAACGATGATTTTATATCAATAGATTTTCTTAATGAGCAATTCGAAGAAGTATTAAATACCTCACAAAAAAGACGTGAAGCTGTTCAAAAAAGATGGTCAAAAGTAAAACAAAACGATACAAGTGTACAAAATAATGATACAAGTGTATTACAAAACGATACAGAGAAGAGTAAGAGTACAGAGTTAGAGAATATTATTCTTCCCAACCTTTCGGTTGATTGGGATTCTTTGAAAGAATCATTTAATAAACTTACTGGAAAGAAAACCAAAATAGTTTCTGAAAAAGTTAAACGGCAAATTAAAGCAAGATTAAAAGAGGGATATACAAAACAGGATTTATGGAATGCAATAGTTAACTGCTTTAATGATCCTTACCACAAAGAGAACCCTAAATATCTAACGCTTGAATTTATAAGCCGATCAGATAAAATGGAAAAGTACTCGGCCGATATTAAAAAACCAAAAATTAAAGAAGATAGATTATGAAAGAAATAAACAACATTACGATTTACAAATGCGATTTTTGCGCAAAGGAATTGAAAAGAAAATATGCAATGATTAATCATGAGTTAATTTGCAATGATAATCCAGAAAATAAAAAGGCGTGTCATTTTTGTACACATTTAGAGCAAGTTGACAAAGAAGTTTATTTTGAAAATCCGTATTATAATCCAGATTATAATGACGATGATGGTAAATATGAAACTGTAAAAGTTTTTAGATGTAAGAAACTTGATAAATTTATGTTTCCTTATTCGATTGAAAAAAGAGGATTGTCAAATAAATATCCTTCTACATTTGACGAACAAGAACCAATGCCAAGTAAATGTGATTCGTTTGATGATGAATATAATTTTTAAGCCATGAGTTGGAAATCTGATAAATCAATAGAGCGTGTAGTTAAACTTTATAAGCGTGTTCCTAAACAAGTTTTTCCTGAGGATATAGAAGCGATTAAAAACATAAACGAAACGATTTTAGAAAGCGAAAAAGTTTTGGTTAATGATCATTTGCTTTTTGCAAAATTAGTGTGCTACGTTTTAAATTTAAACCTGCATCATTCAGGAAGTATGAAAGGAGCAATTGCAAGTTTAAATACTGAATTAGAAAGACCGTTAGACAATCATTTAACTTTTCTAACATCAAACCTTAATCAGCAAGAATTAAACAATTACCTGAAGTATTTAGGATTTAATTTTGATTCATTAGAAAGTGAGCCTGAAAAAATAAAAGCCAACGAAAAAGGAATGATTGAAAAAATTAAAGGCAATTGGACAAAAGAAAAAGTTACTAAATCATTTTGCAATACGGTAAACGAATTTATAAAAAACATTAATAATTATATTTGATATGGCAGATTTATCAGTATTAGACGATTTAATTATTATTCCAGAGGCGAAAATAGATTTTTCACAGATAGCGAAAGATTCTTATATTGATCCTTCAGAAGAAATAAAACCACAGCCAGTTGCAATAAGTGTTGGAACAAGTTTATACAAAGGAAAATCATTTGCTATTCCGTTTGGTTCTTATGGAGATTTTTCCTGTATCGTTGGAGCTTCTAAAAGCCGTAAGACATTTTTTAAATCAATGATTATTGCTGGTTATATTGGGGGGCAATCAAATATTTTAAATCCGTCAATACAAGGTCATAAAACAAAAGATAAGTTTGTAATAGAGTTTGATACCGAACAATCAAAATTTCATGCTCAGAGAGTTGTTAGACGTGTTTGTGATATGGTTGGAGGTAATTACGATCAGTATAAAACATTTGCATTGCGTGGTTACGCCCCAAAAGAACGTTTCGAATTTATCGATTGGATTATAAACGAAAGCGAATACCGTAATAATATTGGCTTAATGTCTATTGATGGATATGTTGATCTTGTAACTGATTTTAACAGCTTAGAACAAGCCTCAGGACTTACAGATAAGCTTTTAGAGTGGACTTCAAAAGGGAATATGCATATTACAGGGATTTTGCACAAGAATTTTGGAACTTCAAAACCTGTAGGTCATGTCGGAAGTTCGGTTTTAAAGAAAGCCGAAACTGTAGTGTTTATTGAAAACGATAAAGACACAGGTTATACAAAAGTAAATTGCGAATACAGCCGTAATATTCCGTTTGAAGATTTATGTTTCGGAGTTAATGAAGATTGGCTTCCTCATGAAATAGACAACAGTTTATTCGGAAGTATGCCAAATAATAAAACACCAAATTTTTAAAATTATGAAAGTAGGAGGAAGATTAATTCAAAATAGACTTGTATTTGAGAATACTGCTTACAACTTTGATGCTTTATATAAAAAACATAGAATTTTGGTTGAGAAATTATCACAATTTACTAGAGATACACCAACATATCATGTTTTTATTTTTAAAGATAAATCTGGAGAAGTTATTTTTGAAGAAAACGTAAGAAGATGGACTATTCAAGACGCTTTGATTGTAGGTTTAAATGAATCTAAATTATAAATTAAAGAAGTTGAAAAAATAAATCCTTATTCAATTTCATCAGTAAAACAAAGACTAAAAAAATAGATTATGAGAGAGTTAAAATTTAGAGCTTATTGCAATATAGGCGATGAAAATAAAATGCTATATTTTACAGAAGGTAAATATGATAATGGATTATGGTTTGAACACACCTCAAATCACATTGATGAATATTTAAGCCCTTTAATGCAATTCACAGGCTTAAAAGATCAAGGAGGCAAAGGACAAGATATTTATGAAGGAGATTGTTTTCAAACTGACAAAAAGTGGTTTGTTGAGTGGCAGGAAGATTTATGCAGATTTGTTTTAACCACGGGTAACGGATATGATTCAAAAAATTGTGTTGATCTAACTTGTGATGAAGTTTATTATTTAAAAATAGCAGGAAATAAATACGAAAACAAAGACTAATAACTAAAAAGTAAAATTATGAAAGTAGAAATGGAATTAACAGAAAAAGACTTTGAAAGACTAGCAGAAAAAGTTATTCAAAAAACAACAGATGAATTATTTATGAAAAAAATAATTGAAACTTCTGAAAAAGTTGCTGAGAATAAATATTGGCATGTGTTTGATAAACAACATTCAAGTATAGAAATACATTCATTATTTGAAAAATATCTATACGGAATTGTAAATAAAAACATAAAAGAAGATAGATTGGTTGAAAATGCTGTAGCAAAATTATTGACCAATGACTATATAAAAAGTTTAGGCGCAAAAAGACTTAGAGAAATTGCATATCAATTAGAAAAAGAAGCGGAAGAATTAGAGTAAAAAATTTGTATTACCTGCCCGAAATGGGAATCTAAAAAATAAATTATGATACATAAGTTAAAAACGCACCAAAAATATTTTGTAGATGTTTATTCAGGACTAAAAAACTTTGAATTAAGATTTAATGATCGTAATTACAAAATTGGAGACGAATTGATATTAGAAGAATATATTCCAGAATCTGAATTTTATACTGGAAGAATTTTACACCGAAGAATTGATTGCATCTTAAAAGGCGGTGTTTTCGGTTTAGAAGAAGGCTACGTAATTTTAGCTTTATCTAAATTATGACCCAACAGCTAAAGCTTTTTGAAGAAATAGGAAGCGAGTATTAAACCAAAAACAATATCATGAAAAACTTAAAAGAAGTCCAAGACAAAATGAATCAAAATTTAGAACATGCTTCTAAAAATGGTTTTAACATCAACACAAAAGAAGGAAAGAAAATAGCAAGAGAAAATAAATTGCTTAGAAGTGTTTTACTGTTTCTTGAAAAGAATCCGAATGAAGAGTTTTTGAAATCAGAAAAATCAAGGCTTCAAAAAATAATTACAGAAAAAGAAAAAGGCTATAATTATTGGAGCGCAAATATCTGCGATAAAAGCGTTGAAGTTCACAAAAGAAAATCAATGTTTAACAAAGAGCTTGGCTTGACTAAAATGAGAGCTCAGATAAAGCACATTAATTTTATTTTGGCGTAATGCGGAAATATCTTTACTGGTGGAATTTATTACCAAAAGAAAAGAAATCCGAATTAAAATCAAAACACAACATAACCATAGTTGCTTATCATTGGATAAAAATGGTTTGGGAGGAAATAAACAAAAAACAGCATGGAAATTGAAAAAATAATATACGAGACCACTAGGGGATGTTTAAATTTAGAAGATAAATTAAGCATCGCAACCATATTTATTTTTTGTGAAAAATCAGGGGTTAGAAAGCTCGCTGAATTACTTTATAATGATTGTATTGAAACTTTTTTGGACGATATGCAAGAGGAATATATTAATTATGATGTGGATTTTTCAATAAGACTTGATAAACGAGAGGTTAGTAATGCTTTTTTTTTAACGCTGGATAAATACAAAGAAAAAAATGATTCTAGCGGTTTTTATAAAGCTGTTTATGAAAAAGATCCTTACGCATTAGTTATATGCGACATTGTGAATTATAAATTTGACGCAATAGAATTTAAAAAATTCACAACCAATTTATCAGAGCAATTAAAATTTAATTTTTAGGAAATAAATAACTTTAAAACGAAATAAAATGAGGATAATGGTAAAAATAAAAGATATTGAAATAACAGTTGATGATGGCGATTCTAATTCTGTTATTAAATATGAAATCCATAATAAAGAGGTTCAAAAGACAGTAAAATAAATATGCGATGAGGTTGTTAGGATAATTAAAGAAAAAAATAGCCATGAGTAAAGATTTAAGAGGTTCAGGAAGTAAAAAAAACGTAGGACGTAAAACAATACCAAATGGGGTTCGTTTTTCGGCTATCGTTCCAAAAGACAGGTTAAATGAGGCAAAAGCCTTTATTCATAACCTGCAACACGAGGCAATAAAAAATAATTGAAAATATTTTTGATTTTTGTTTGCGTATTCAGAATATAGTTGTATATTTGTATCAGAAATAATAACAACATCAAAAACAAATATTATGAATCCAGTACTTAAAATAGCTTTAGAGATTGCAGAAGGAAATCAAATTTTCATGAACAGAAACGAAAAGTTAACTGATTCTATCATTGAATATACAAAAGGAGAAAGCAAACTATTTAATTCTCTTTATTTTTCAAAAAACGGAATTGAATTTAGAGTTTCAAATCATGAATTGCCAAACAGAGATTTTATGATGACTGATAGAACTGATTTGCAAAAATATTATAAAAACAATATCGAGGTTATTGTTGTAAATGGAGAAATAGTAAACGCTAAACTTAACTTTAATGCTTAAGACGATGAAAGATAATAGAGGGGGTAAAAGAGAAGGTGCTGGAAGACCTTCAAAGCCTTACGAACAAAAACAGATGGGAATGCGTGTTCCTAAAGAAGTTTTCGATGATTGTGTAATTGCCTGTGAAAAAATAACTAAAAACTTTGAAAAAAAACTTGAAAAAAGTTTGCGTAATCAAAAATAAGTAGTATCTTTACATTGTAATTGCAACTAAGCAGTTATATAAAACCAAAAACAATTATGTACACAGAAGCTTTTTTATTCGTTGGGAGTTTAGCTAAAAAAGATTTTATTGAATCTATTAGTTTTGAATCAGATTATTTCCATGTTAAGTTTAATGATCGAGAAAAACTTTTAAGATTCAGATATGAAGAAAAAGATATTATCGAACTTCTTGAAATCATCGAAACTTACGAAAAGTAAAATTAAAAACGGGAGGTTTAACCGCCTCCCTTTAAAATAACCCAAATCATCATGTTAGAATTAACCTTAACCATTTTGTTGGCATTAACAATATGGTTTACAATAAAAGCTACAAAAGCATATTTAAAAGAAAATCGTTATAACCAAAAACTTAAATAATTATGAAAACATATATTGATTTAAAATATCTAACAGATATCTCTAACAAAATAGAATCTGTAATGGCTCATGACAACAATTTTGTTTCTTTAACTAGAATGTTAAATAAGCTTGTCCCAAATGCTAAATTTTATAATGAGAAAAGTGTCCCTGTTTCTATAGAGAAAACAATTAATGATTTAATTATATCGGTTTCTGAAGAATTTGACAAATATTACTCTGTTTATTGTGAAGAAATTTCAAAGTTTCAAGTAGTAGGTTCTTTTTATGTTGCATTTATGAACGAAAAGAAAAAGATAGAACTTTTATAAATCAGCAGGCATGAAAACAAAAATAAAACACATTTTAATAGTTATCGGAATATTATTGATAACTGCTTTAGTAAACAGATGCCATGCTCAGGAAACTAAAATTTCAGCTATGGCTGGATATGAATTTGAAAACGGATTATCGTTTGTTGGTTCTATTGATGCGGTTAATGCTATTATGTGCGGTGTAATGATAAAATTGTAGATTATGGAAAAACTAATTAGCATGGTTGAATTTACTATTCAACAAAATATGAATTTCGCGAATAAAGAAATAATAAGCATAGATAAATTGCAAACTATTATATTGAAATACGCAATATTTCTAAAACAGCCTTTAACACTTGGATTTTTTGTTCCTTGTGATTTGGAAGTTAATGTAATAAAAGAATACGATTGGGTTGCGCCTGACGGAATAAAATGGGAAGATTATGAAAAAGAACTTTTAGAAGCAAAAGACAGAGTTTTGTTTAAGGGATTTGAATCAATAGGCGAAAATCTATTCACGGCAAGAGTTGCAAATGGAATTAACTCGTATTTGATTAGAGATATTGAAACAGGAATGATTGTAGAAGATTTAGTAAAAGATGGCTTAGAGTTAACCGAATCAGCAAAGAAACAAATACTAGGACTATGAAAGAAGAAACACTATTTTATTTTAAAAGATTTTGTTACGTATGCGGAATTATAGGTTTTGCATCGTTAATTTTAATAACACTTAAAACAATCTAATTATGCTATATTTAGTAAACTGTGATGTTTGTGTACATAACTATATGGATGAGGATGAAAATTATAATACTAATCACATAGTGGAATCTGAAAACACAGATATTGCTTATGATAAAATTATTTTACATTACGACAATAAAAACGCACCTTACTACAAAACCTATAGCGTAAACATAAACTATGTTAACGAATTGATAACTTAAATAAAACAAAAATGAAAAGACCGACATAAGAAGAAATAAAAGAATATTTTAAAAACGCTAAAACTGTAAAGTGTTTATCAGATAACGATGCGTATTACATAAATTTTGAAAATGAAATAGACAACTCTTGGGATGCCGGAGATTGTTATGCAGATACTGACAAACAAACATTAATCGCTATTAGAGACCTTCTAAATAAAGCGCTAGAAAACAAGTAATTTTCAAAAACACTTTCGTTAATTTAGGAGGTGTTTTTTTATTTGAAGGAAAGTTGTAACTTTGAATAATCAATACTTTTTTCAATAATGGAAGAAAAATCAGACAAAGACGGTAGAGGCGGTACAAGGGAAGGAGCTGGTAGAAAACCAAAGGCAGACGAAGAAAAAACAAACAGCATCTTTTTAGCAATGATTAAAGATGTAAAGAGGGTTGATACTGACGATGAAGCTAAACAAGCTCTGGCGAAAGAATTAATGGGTTTTGATAGAGGTGTAATGTTTATTGCAGAACATCTTTTTGGAAAGCCTAAAGAAAAGTTAGACCTAACCAGCGGAGATTCGCCAATAAAAAACTTCAATTTATCTCAACTGACAGATCAGGAATTATCTGTAATACTTAAACTACATGCTGGACAGCCAATTAATACCGACGGAGAATGAAGTGCGCGCTGAAATGTGCCGTAGGTCATTCTTTTTCTTTTTACAGGAGTTTTGGCATATAATAATACCTGAAGAACCTGTTTATAATTGGCATATGGAATACTTGTGTGACGAGCTTCAAAAGGTAGTTCTAAAGGTTAAAAATAGACAGCCAAAGGATTATGATTTGATTATAAACATTCCTCCAGGAACATCAAAGAGTACGATTGCAACGGTAATGCTTCCTGCTTGGTCTTGGGTGGTTGATCCAAGCATTAGAGCACTGACAGCTTCTTATTCTTCTTCATTATCTACAGATCACAGTATGAAGTCAAGGGATATTATCAGAAGTGATAAATTCAAATCATATTTTCCAGAGGTTGAAATAAAAAAAGACCAAGACAATAAAACGCACTACAAAAATACTAAAGGAGGAGAGAGATACGCTACATCAGTTACTGGAACTATAACAGGTTTTCACGCTCATTTACTAATAGTTGATGATCCATTAAATCCAAAAGAAGCGGCTTCCGAAGCAGACCGTTTAACGGCTAATAATTTCATGGACGTTACTTTGTCTACTCGAAAAGTAAATAAATCAGTTACACCAACTATTTTGGTAATGCAAAGGCTTCATCAAAAAGATCCTACAGGTAATTGGCTAGATAAAGAAGGAAAAGAAATAAAACATATTTGTCTGCCTGGAGAAATATCTAAAGACGTTAAGCCTGTTGAATTAAAAGAAAGATATATTAACGGATTATTGGATGCTGATCGATTAACTGAAAAGGATTTAAAAGGTTTAAAGGTTGATTTAGGCAGTTACGGATATGCTGGACAGATTATGCAGATACCAACTCCAGCAGACGGAGGAATATGGCAAAAATGGATTGTTCCTATAGATGATAATCAAATACCAAAAGATTTAACTGAATTAGGTACAGACTGGGATTTAGCGTACACGGAGAAGGAAGAAAACTCTGCAAGTGCTTACGTTACATCAGGAAAGCATGAAAACAAAATGTATATTACTGATTTAGGTTTTGATTGGTTGGAATTTCCTAAACTAATGCCTTATATGAAATCTAAAACACAACCGCATTATATTGAAGGTAAGGCTTCGGGCAAATCAGCAAAACAAGTGCTTACAAATCAAGGAATACCAGCAATCGAAATACAGGTTGTTGGAGGGGATAAGATTGCACGTGCTCAAATGGCAACTCCTTATGCTGAATCAGGAATGATCTATTGCAAGCGATCTATTTATGATAAACTGCACTCTGACAGCAAACAAGGTATTTTGATGTTTCCGAATGGAGAGCATGACGATTTGCAGGATGCTTTAGTCCAGTCTATAAACAGGCTGTTAGGCAAAAAACAATGGTTCGTGGTATAGTATAACAATTTTTCGTACTTTTACAATTAATTTATCAAAAAAGATATGAGTTTTTTCAATGTAACCCGTAAAAAATTTGCTGATTGGTTGAGTATTGGGACAAAAGCCAATAATAACTACAATGTCCGATGGACAATAAATAAATCAGGCGAATGGGTTTATCCTGATTCTAAAAGCGATACTTATATCGATAAAGGGTACAAAGAACTTCCAAATGTTTACGGATTGATTGAAGCCATTACCAGCAAATCTACGATAGTTCCTTTCGAGGTGTTTAAAGTGAAGAACAAATCAAAAGAGCTTAAATACAAGGCTTTAATGGCTAATGGAGAGTATGTAAAAGCATTAAGATACAAAGCAGAAGCATTTGAAAAGATAGAAAACAGCGCAATTGAACAGTTATTGATTAAACCAAACAATTATCAAAGCTATGCAGAATTTAATAATGATTTAGATGGTTATAAGCTTTTAACTGGTAATTCATACGCTTATCATATTGGAGTTGGTTCAACTCACGAACTGCATTCTATTCCTTCGCCTTGTGTTGATATTAAAGTGTCAGGAAGTCCGTTTGAGCCTAAATTTGCATATCAGGTAAATTATTTGGAAAATACGCTTCCAGGAGAAGATGTCTTGCACTTCAAGAAATGGAATCCAATTACATCTGGACAATCTCCGTCGAAACAATATAAAGGATTATCTCCGCTTCATGCTTGTAGGTTGCTTTTAGGAAGATATAAGAGCGCAGATTTAACTCAGGGATTCCAGTTTGAGAATATGGGTCCAGGAGGAATGATTACAGGATCTACTTCAACAGCTGACGGATTAACAGAAGAACAAGCAGTTGCTATTCAGGATAAATTTAAAAAACAACATCAAGGAGTTCATAAGGCAGGAGATATTTTAGTTACACCTTCAGCTTTAACGTGGACAGCTTTCGGATTATCCCCAGTAGATTTAAACATACTTGAAAGCAAGACCGAAATGGTTAATGAGCTTTGCAATGCTTATAACTATCCTTCTGATCTAATGGGTGGAGATAAAAAATACAACAACTTTGAACAGGCAAGAAAGGCAGCAATAACCGATGCGGTTATACCATTGGTTGAGGCTCGTAAATCCGTATTGAATAAGTTTGCTAAAGAAATACTGAAAGAAGATGTAGTAATTGAGTACGATTATACTATTTTTCCTGAATTGCAAGACGATATTGAATTGCAGAGCAAAGTTGCAATGGCTTCTTATATTCTTACTTTAGATGAAAGGCGCGCTATTATGGGCTACGATCAATTAAAAGAATCAGAACGTAAAAATGTAATTGTTCCTAGTGGATTATCTACTTTAGATGCTCTATACGAAACTGAAGAAATAGTTGAAGGGGAATTTGATTTATAGTTATGTCTAAATTTACACGACAACATAGCGAATTTTTAAGGAGGCAGAAAGTTTACGAAAACAAGTATAAAAAGCAGTTTTATGCTTATTTGCAAACCGTGAACAATTCAGCAGCTACTGCATACGCAAACGGTTCACAGGATTACAATATTCATCATAATAAATTACAGGCTATTTACGAGCGATTATATAAAGATGTTACAATAACAGAAGCCGAAATCCAATGGTATCAATTCAATGATACCGAGGTAAAACAGCAGAAAGATTTAATTGATGTGTTTGCGGGTATTTTTGCGCCTAATAATAATGACGTTCCAATTACATTGTGGCGTTCATTGCTGAATGAGTTTTTGACTGTTAGAATAGCGGGAAGAATTGCAGAAGTAGAGCAGACAACACGCAAGAGAATTGCTTCATTAATTGAAAAAGGAATTGCGGAAGGTTTAGGAGCGCGTGAGGTGGCTAAATCTATTAGAGAAGATACACAATTCAATAGAAACCGATCTTTGACTATTGCAAGAACCGAAACAGTTACAAGTGCAAACCAAGGGCGTTATATGTCGGCTTTATCAAGTCCTTACGTTAAAAAAAAGGCTTGGTTGCCGTTTGCTGATAAACGCACAAGACCGACACATTTAGCTATGCTTGATGTGCCTTTTGTTGATATGGATCAGTTGTTTTTTTTACAGAACCTAAAAACAGGAGCTTTAGAATCGGCTCGTTATCCTTGTGATAGTAGTTTGAGTGCCGGAAACGTCTGTAACTGTAGGTGTTTAATAGTATTCGTTAACAAAAAAGACGAAAACGGGAAATTAATTAGGAAAACGCAACGCAATTAACTATATTTGTTTTATAAAAATAAGCAAATATGGAAAAAGAAATTTGGGAAGAAATTGAAGATACTAACGGTAATTACTCAGTATCTAATTTAGGTAGAGTTAGAACCAACAAACATTATGTTAATCATCACACCGGCAGTAGGGTTGTAAACGAAAGAATAAGGCCTTTGCAAAAGCACAATCAAGGATATTCTATAGTTACAATAGGTATCAAAGGAAGTAAATTAGTTCACAGGTTAGTTGCTTCTGCCTTTATACAGAATCCAAATAACCTAGAGTTTGTAAATCATAAAGACGGTGTAAAAACAAATAATCATGTTGACAATTTAGAATGGCGTACAAGACAGTACAACGAAGATCACGCATTCAGTACGGGATTAAAGAACTCTACAGGAAGCAGTAATCAAATGGCTAAATTAGTCGAAGATAATATTATTGAAATCAGACAAAATAAATTAGGATTATCTACTAAAAATTATTCTGATAAATTCAATGTAGATGTTGCTACTATAAACAGGATTAAAAAAGGTGTTATTTGGAAACACGTAAAAATATAAATTATGAGAATATTAAGAATTTACAGCTTAGAAAACAAAGGGCTGAATCAGGAACAATGTAATGAAATAAAAAGGCAAACCAAAGTTGATGTATTGATTCACATGACTGCTAATAATCAATTACAAGGTATTCAATATCCTGTTTATGAATTTGATGAAATTGATACTGAATCAGAAACTAACCGTATTTTAGTTGAAGTTTCAGAAAAAGATGTAAAAAATGCTTGCGAGAATTCAGTTAGAAGCTTTTCAGAACGAAATACATCACTATGAAACTATCAATATTAGTTCCAAGCGTTGCCGAAAGACGAAATACATTTTTACCTAAGTGTTTGGATATGCTTTATGGTCAATTAGAATTGTTGCCAATCGAACAGCAAAAAGATGTGGAAGTATTGTTTTTGATTGACAGCAAAGAAAGAATGTTAGGCAGCAAAAGAAACAATCTAATTGATATTGCTCAGGGCGAATATGTGGTGTTTGTTGATGACGATGATAGAATTGAGCCTGATTATATTGAAAGTCTTTTAAATGCAATAGAATCGAATGCAGATGTAATTGTATTTCAGGCTTCAGTATCTTTAAACGGAGAACCTGCTAAAATATGTCATTACTCAAATAAATACAATAGAGATTACAACGAAGCGAATACCTATCATAGATTACCGAACCATATTTGTTGTGTAAAAAAAGAAATAGCGTTAAAAGCGCCATTCTTAAATATTAAAAACGGGGAAGATTCAGCATATTCAAAGCAACTGAAACCACATTTAAAAACTCAGCATTCAATTGATAAGGTTTTGTATCATTACGATTATAACGAAAAAACAACCGTTGCTCAGGAAGATTCGCCTTATGTTGTAGAAAGCCGTAAGCCTTATGTCATTGATGTTGTTATAATTTCAAATGCAAAGACAGCTCAAATACAAAGAATGACACAAGTAGCTATTAACACATGTATTACTGGTTCTGTAGGTTTTAAAGTAAATGTAATTGTTGTGGAAAGCCAAAAAAGAGTAAAATATAACAATGCAAAAACAATTTATCCAGACTTCCCATTCAATTACAATGCTTATGGTAATTTTGGCATAAAACAAGGCTCGGCACATTATGTAATGCATGCTAATAACGATCTTATATTTAATCGTGGGTGGCTTCATGCTTTAATATCGGCTAACCATCCATTAGTAAGCCCAAAAGAGCCAAGAGATTCAAGACAGCGAGATATTTTAGTAAATGAAATAGGCGATGTTACAGGCAGACATTTAAGCGGATGGTGTTTTATGATGGAGCGTTCATTATGGGATAAAATAGGCGGTTTTGATGAAGATGTAAATTTCTATTGCAGCGATGATGCTGTTATTGAACAATGCAAATTACAAGGTGTTGAACCGATGTTAGTGGTTAATTCGGTTGTTCAACACTTAGTATCTACAACATTGAAAACTGTAACGCCTGGAGAAAGAAAACAATTAACAGACGATCAGGTGCGTATTTTTAATAAAAAGTACAACCAAAACAAATTTGGATTAGGAGTATGAAAAGCAGAGAACACGTAATAACAAATGGCAGAGCAGTATTTTATGCCTGTATGTGGGAAGATTTTAGAAAAGCAGCTTTAGATTGTGGATGGGCTTTAGGGCTACATGGTAGTTTAAATAGTGATATGGACATAATGGCGATGCCGTGGATTGAGAATTGTAGCTCTATTGATGTAATGATTGAATCCTTAGAAAGATGCTTAACAAAGCCTGACGAACAAATATTTAGAACCGAAAAAAGTACAGACAAACCCAACAATAGAGTAGTTTATACTATTCATATATTTGCTGATTTTTACCTAGATATTAACATTATTTCAAACGAATAGAAGTATGATTAGTATTTGTATAACAACTCGGAACAGACCAGAAGCGTTTAAAATTGTTCTAGATAACATAATAAAACATACTAATATTGATTTTCAGTTGGTAATAGTTGATGATGCCTCAGGTTTTAAGTATTGCAACGCTAATTATCGTTTTGAAAACAGATCAGGTATTCCCGCAGTAAAAAACAAATGCCTAGAGCTTGCTAAATACGATCACATATTTTTATTTGATGATGATACTTACCCGATAGCTGACGAATGGTATTTACCATATATAAACTCAGGTAAAGAGCATTTGTGTTTTACATTCTTAGCTAAACATAAAGTAAAAGACGGGTTCAAATGCCATACTTTAGGTAATGGATGCATGTTATACGTTACTCGTAAATGCATTGAAACAATTGGGGGTTTTGATTGGAATTACGGATTAGGAAAATATGAACATGTAGATTTTTCAAGGCGCATACATAACGCAGGATTAACGGAATATGTTTTTATGGATATTGAGAACAGTTCAGAATTATTGTACTGTATGGATCAGAAAAAAGAGGTTGAAAGAAGCTTTTCACGTGAAGAAATGAGAATGCTTTTAAAAAGTGGAGAAAAACACTTTCAGAAAAGCAGAAAAAGCAAAGAATTTATCCCTTATTTAAGATAAAAAACAAACAATAGCAGGGTTTTGAAACCTAGCAAGGACTACCAATTTATAGTTTGCTTGCAACAGACACTGCCTCCCTTCTTATTCGGGCAACTATTGTTTGTTAAAAACGTATAAAATTATGAAATATTCGGCAAAACATTTACGTTGGAAAGGCGATCACTGGGAATGTACTCTTGAACGTTGGGAAGGTTGCCAATGCAATTCGGAAGCAACAAAGGTCTTGATTCATCAAGAAAAAAGACCTACGTTATTAGAGATAAAGAATTGTGCTATTTGGAATTAAAATTCACTTCTAAATTTTGCAATTTCTTCATTAACGCTTTGTAAGTCCCAATCTCCACTATCAATCCATTCTATTGCTTTCCATATTTCAGAAAGTTTATCAATCATAGTATCAGTTTTTTTAACATGTTCTAAAACTAATTGACTTTCTCTTGCAATGTCATAAAATCCTAATTCTTTTAATCTTTCGATCATTTCTTGCAAATCTTCTGTTTTGTTCCCTATATCAGAATGATCTGCGTGACATAAATAATTGTAACTTCCTCCACTCATAATTATTTATTAAAATAGTTAGTAATAAAAGTAATCGCAATGATAATTAAAACACATATCAAAGCGTTTCTTCCTTGTCTTTTTATTCGTTGTCTTTCTAATATTTCTGAAGCGCTTATTTTTTCATAATATAAATAATGTGTTTCAATATTCAATTTAATTAAAGGTTTTTCAAATTTAGGTTCTTTTACTTCAAGAGAATTGACATAGCCAATTCCTTCTTGGCTCATTCCTATCTCTTCGTTTAGTGTTGGTTTCATAACTCTTGTGTGTATTTAATTATTTTAGTCGGTATATATGCATTGTAAAATACTGTTATGCTGTTTTCATAACTTACCTGAACTTTTAATCCACAAAAATAAAGGCAAACATTTTCGCTATCATCATATGCTAGACAGGTTCTGTTTAGTTCTTCCAAATGCCTGATAATATAACTAGGCATGCAAACCAAGATATCGTGATCTTGACATGCGGTTGTTAGTATTATTTTCTCCTGACAATCTATAACAAAATGAATTAATTTGTCAACAATATCAGTTCTAAATGTAAATTCAGTTACATTGAAATTGTAATCTGATGATAATATTATTTTTCTATCACTCATTTCGTTTTTAAATTACTTGGTTTACCCTCTGATTTAATCCATTCAGCAGGACGGTTTAAAACGTAGCCGAATTTGCTTAAAAATTCATCTATAGTCTTTTGCTTAGACATTCCTTTTCTCCAGCTTGCAATAAAGTTGCTTGCGGTGGATTGATTCATTATGCCAATATAAAATTTTGGCTCGCTGATAATAAGTGAAATTGCTTCGTCTTGAGTCATAAGTTTAATATGTATTGTATTAAAGTGTTTGATTGTTTTAACTCTTTATGGTAATCTACCACAACTCTATTTCTAAAGTTTATTGAAATTTGCACATCTATCCAATCAGCATCCAATCTATTTTTGATTAAGTAAAATAAGCATCTAGGTAAAGATATGTTTATATCTTTCATTTCATAATCTTTTATTTGTTCTATCTGAGTTACGCAATATTCTATAAAAGTTACTACTTCTTGTATTTTATCTTCTGAAAACCCCATATAATATTTTTTATTTAAACAAAAATAGTAAAAATATTAATACGTAAATACAACAATACGGTTTTTTTATTCAAAAAGCTTATTATTAGTATTTTTACGCTATGGAATTTAAACAATTATCATACGAGCTAAAAGACTTTGACGAAAAACAAGGAATCGTCAAAGCTTACGCCAACGCTTACGACTTTAAAGATAGTGACGGAGACATTTCGGCTAAAGGTTCTTTTAATAAAACTGTAAACGAAAACTTTAAACGTATTCGTGTTTTAAAAGACCATATTCCGACTGTTTCTTTAGGCGTGCCATTAGAAATGAATACGTCAGACCCTTATGGGCTTTTGACTACAACCAAATTCAACATGCAGAAAGAAGTAAGCAGAGATATGTTTACAGACATTCAGCTTTTGAAAGATAACGGCTTAAGCGCAGAATTATCTATTGGTTACGAGGTTGTAAGAAGGGATGAAAAGAACCGAAGCATCATTACTGAGTATAAATTATGGGAATATTCGTTCTTGTCAAGTTGGGCGGCGAATGAATTAAGCACCGTTCAAGATATAAAAGGAATTAAATCGCATTACGGAATTATGGAGCTTTTAACAAAGGCTTACAATCTTCCTTATTCAGATACAAGATTAATCGAAATCGAAACAATATTAAAGTCACTTGAAAGCAAAGAGCCGTCTTTAAAAGACACCCTAATAGACAAGCCGACAATAGATCAAATTAAAGAAACTTTTACTAATTTATCATTTAAATAAAATGGACGGAAAAGAAATTAAAGAAGCTGTAGATTTAGGATTCAAGGATCTTGAAGGTAAAGTTGACGAAAAATTAAAAGGTCAATTCGAGGCTTCAAAAACTGCTATCGTAACAGAAATCGAAGCTAAAGGATATAAAACAGCTGAGGAAATTGAGGCTTTAATCAAAACAAAAATGGCTGATATTGAATCTGCGGTTATTGATTTGAAAAAAGCAGGTTTAAAAGAAATTAAACCAAAAGCAAAAGGATTTAAAGCTATTATAGGCGCTGCGCTTACTGAAGCAAAAGCCGATCTTTTAGCAATGGTTCAAAAAAGCGGCGGGAGAGCCGAGGTTATGCTTTACAAAGCCGATGAATATTTGAACGATGCTAATTTCTCTGGAGATTCTTTAGAAATAGCAACAACAGATCGATCAAGAGGCTTATACACTCAGCCTTACATGCCACAATGGTTTAGAAACCTTTTACCTAGCGGAACAACTTCTAAAGGTACTATTCAGTACTTGAAAGAAAACGGAGACGTTGGTGCGGCAGGTGTTTGGGATGGTACTGGAGCAATTGCTGATTTAGACGCAAAACCAGGTACTGCGCCATTATTTGATTCAGTTACTGAAAACGTAATTTGGATTGCAGGTATCACACGTGTTAAGCGTGAAATGTTAGATGATATTGAATGGCTACAAGGTTATTTGGCAAGACGTTTGACAACTGGCAGAACTGGTCTATGGGTTGCTGAAAACGTTCAAATTTTCAATAAATTAGTTGCTAATTCAGTTCCTTACGATGGGGATAAAACTATTCCAATTGAAATGATTTATGATGCTGCTTTCGGACAATTAGCCGACAACTATTATTTCAATCCGACTATCTTGATGAACAACCGTGATTTAGTTAGTTTGATTGCTTTAAATAAAGCTTCAGGAAGTGGAGAGTATGATTTACCTCCGGGAACAGTAGTTGTTATTAATGGTCAATTGACTATTGCAGGAGCACGAGTAATCGGTGCGCCAAACGTAACAGCAGGAACAGCATTAGTTTATGATGCATCTGCAACTGAGTTTATCAGCAGAATGTCTCCTGAGGTTAGGTTCTTCGAAGAAGATCGTGACAACGTTATTAAAAACTTAGTTACTGTTCGTGCGGAAGAAAGAATTTTACCAATCGTTTACGATGAAAAAGGGGTTATCGAGGTAACTTTTGCAACAACATAATTGCTCTTTCATAATTGATTTTTGTAAACAAAACCTCCTCTTATTTATTAGGAGGAGGTTTTTAAATTTAAACAATGGATTACTTTAAAAACATAGATAAGATTTGCTCTGATGCAATTATGCATAAATCAGCTAGCGGTGTTCAATACTATACAATTACTGATTTAGCAAACGAACCAATTACCCTAGAGTTTTTTAAAAACCATTGTAGAATTGATTTTTCGACTGATGATACTTTGTGCGAAACTTATATCAAAGCAGCAAGACGTGAATTAGAAATGTGGTCACAGTTAAGTTTTGGTGTAAAAACAATGGGTTTATTAGCTTTAGAATTGCCTAAAAATTACAAACTAATGTTTGGCAAGGTAGACACTATTTTAACGGCTAACTTCACTAACTTTGGGGATATATTAAAAG
>RCUK01000990.1_pt1 | contig 20047 bp, 14 predicted proteins | sample 2166381 | NCBI WGS metagenome assembly RCUK01 (sample SAMN09932809, study PRJNA488358) | compost metagenome | isolation source: compost soil in an enriched community | place: Germany: Experimental Botanical Garden | reverse complement strand
GCCAATACCAGGGGTAAATGTAAATGTACAAGGTGCTCCAAACGGTGCATCAACTGGATTTGATGGAAATTACCAGCTATCAAATGTTAAAAATGGTAACAAAATTGTTGTTTCTTTTATTGGTTACAAAACAGAAACAATTGAGTACACTGGTCAAAAAACACTTAACGTTACTTTAGAAGAAGACACCAATCAGCTTAAAGAAGTTGTGGTACAAGTTGGTTACGGAACTGTGAAGAAAAAAGACGCAACAGGATCTGTTTCTCAAATTGCTGCAAAAGACTTCAATAAAGGAATTAACGTAACTCCTGAGACATTAATCAGCGGACGTATTGCTGGTGTTAATGTTGTTGGAGGAGGAGCACCAGGAGCAAAAGCAGATATTAGAATTCGTGGAGGATCTTCTTTAAGTGCTTCTAATGAGCCTTTAATTGTTATTGATGGACTTCCGATGAGCAATGCTGTACCGGATGGTGCTACAAGTGTTTTGTCTACAATTGATCCTAATGATATTGAATCTTTCACTGTTCTTAAAGATGCATCTGCAGCTGCAATTTATGGTTCTCGTGCTGCAAATGGAGTAATTGTAATTACAACTAAAAAAGGAACTAAAGGTGGTGTAAAAGTAAATTTCAGCTCTCAAGTTGGTATAAATACAGTGGCTAATACTGTTGATGTGATGAATGCTGATGAATATCGTGCAATTGTAAATGCAAATGGTACTCCAGCTCAAAAAGCTTTACTTGGTACGGCAAATACTAATTGGCAGGATGAAATTTTTCATACAGCCCTTACAACAAATAATAACATATCGGTAAGTGGTTCATTATTTAATAAACTTCCAGTGCGTTTATCTGTAGGTAATGTTGATAATCCTGGAATATTAATGAATACTTCTTTTGAGAGAACTACGACATCGTTATCGTTAAATCCAGTTTTATTTGATAATCATTTAAAAATCGATATTACAGGAAATTTAGCTTTTGGAAAAAATCAGTTTCAAAATGAAGGAGCAGCAATTAGTAGTGCTATTATATTTGATCCAACACAGTCAGTTTATCAAGAAGGTTCTAGATATGGAGGATACTTTGAATGGCTAGAAGCAAATGGAAATGTACCATTGTTGCCAGCGAGAAACCCTGTAGCAAGATTAAATCAAGAAGATAGAAGAGCGACATCTACAAGAAAATGGGGTAATATTAGATTAGATTATAAATTTCATTTCTTTGAAGATTTAAGAATCGTTGCCGAAGCAGGTATCGATAAATTTGATAGTGATGGTTATAATGCAATTAGTACAGAAAGTATTTTAGGATACCAGCCTAACACATTTGATAAAGGTAACTGGGTTAATTTAGGAGGATATACTCGTTATACAGATACTCGTCAGAACAAAAACTTAAATACATACTTTAATTATACTAAAGATATAGGTAAGTTTAAAATTGATGCTACAGCTGGTTACAACTATCAGCTATTCCAGAGAGAAGGATTTAACTCAGGAGATATTAAACAGCCTAATCCGCCTGCGGATGTTACAACAGATGCAGACGTTAACTTACAGTCGTATTTTGGGCGTTTGAATTTAGGATATGACAGTAGATATTTATTAACAGTGAACTATAGAAGAGACGGAACTTCACGTTTCTCTAAAGAAAACAGATGGGGTAATTTTGCAGGAGGTGCTTTTGCATGGAACCTGGCAGAAGAAGCTTTCTTAAAAGATAATGAAACATTATCTAGTTTAAAATTAAGAGTTGGATACGGAACTACTGGACAGCAAGATATTCCGCGCGCATATGATTATTTGCAGCGTGTAACATTGGGAACGTTAAATACACAATATGTTTTTGATGGTGTTATTTACAGAGCAGCAAAACCTGAAGGGTATAACAAAGATATTAAATGGGAAGATTTAGCAGAAATGAACCTTGGGGTTGATTTTGGATTCTTTCAAGAAAGATTGACGGGTTCTGTTAACTATTTTGATAAAAAATCTAATGATCTTTTAGCTGAGATTCCAGTTCCAGATGGAGCAAATATTAGAAATCAAGGATATAGTAATATTGGTAGCGTAAGAACAAAAGGGGTTGAGTTTAGTCTTCAATCTGATATTATCAAAAATGATAAATTAACATGGAATCTTGCTGCTAACGCAACGTACATTGATCAGAAAATTTCTGATTTAGGAGTTCAGGTTCCAGGATTTCAAGGTTATATTACTGGTGACGTAATTGCTGGTGGTACAGGAAATCAGGTGTTAATTCACTCAGAGGGATATGCGCCAAATTCATTCTTCGTATTTGAGCAATTGTATGATGCAAACAAAAGACCTATTCAAGGTGCTTACGCTGATAGAAATGGTGATGGTGTAATTACAGATGCTGACCGTTATAAATACCATAAGCCAACAGCAGACTATACTTTCGGATTATATTCTACTTTGAATTACAAAAAATTCGATTTTGTAATGAACTGGAGAGGTAGTTTAGGAAATTATATTTTCGATAACGTAAGTTCTGATAAAGGATATTTACAAGCGGGTTTAAGAAGAGATTCAGATCTAGCGAATATTACAAAAGATTATTACAACACAGGTTTTACAACTGAAAGTAACTCTAACGGAACACAACGTAATTACTCAAATTATTACGTAAAAGATGCTTCTTTTATTAAGCTAGACAATATTGTATTAGGATACACATTTGATAAAACATTATTAAAAGCGGCTTCATTAAGATTTACTGCTGGAGTTCAAAATGTGTTCGTGCTTACAAAGTACAATGGTTTAGATCCTGAAAAATTCAACGGAATAGATAATAATGTTTATCCGAGAGCGAGAACATTCTTGTTTGGAGTAAACGCGAATTTCTAATAGTACATTGAAAATTAAATTTAAAAAATAAACAAAATGAAAATATCATTTAAATATATATCTTATTTTCTCCTATTTATATTAGGATTAAGTATGACACTTACTTCATGTACGAGTGACCTAGATGTGAAGCCAACAGATGATGATGAGTTTCTTTCTGATGACTTTTTTCAAGATCCAGCATCGTACAAGCAAGTAATGGCAAAATTATATGCAGGTTTGTATGTAGGGGGTAATGATGGTGACGGACAAGCTGATATTTCTGGACTTGGTGGAGATTTCAGTAGTTACCTTAGATTGATGTTTGTTACTCAGGAATTTCCAACAGATGAAGCTATTGTTGCTTGGAGTGATGATGGTTTGCCAGCTATAAATGGACAAAAATGGAGCCCAAGTAATCAGTTCTTGTACGGAATTTTTTCACGCGCTTTTTATGAAATTAGTGTGGCTAATGAGTTTTTAAGACAAACAACAGATGAGAAGTTAACGGCAAGAGGCGTTGATGCTAATTTAAAAGCAGAAGTGAGTACTTTAAGAGCAGAAGCACGTTTTTTAAGAGCATTCTCTTATGTTAACTTAATGGACTTGTTTGGAAATGTGCCAATCACTACTGAAAAAGACCCTGTTGGTTTCTTTTATCCAGAACAGAAAACAAGAGCAGAAGTTTTTGCTTTTGTAGAATCAGAATTAAAAGATATGGATGCTACTTTGGCTCCATCTGGATCAAATGAGTATGGTAGAGTTGATAAGACAGCAGCTAAATTTTTATTAGCCCAGATTTATTTAAATTCTAAAGTATATACAGGAACGGAAAGATATAATGAAGCAGCTACAATATGTAACGAAATTGTAACAGGTTCTGCTTATACTTTTGCAAATGTACCTTACCGTTATTTATTTTCTGCTGATAATAATAGAAATGGAGCACAAAGTGAAGTTATTTTCCCAATCGTAGGAGATGGAAATGCAATTAGAGCAATAGGTGGAGGTATGAGTTTTATTTTGCACGCATCTATAGGGGGGAAAATGGTTAGCGCCGATCAAGGAATGGACGGAGGTTGGTCTGGTATCAGAACAAGACCAGAATTTGTTCAATTATTTCCTGATGTAAATGCAACTTCTGATAAGAGAGGAACATTTTTTACTGATGGACAGACTTTGGATATAGCTGATTATGGAGTATTTACTAACGGTTATGCGGTGACAAAATTTACAAATGTAAATTCTGATGGTTCTAAAGCACAAAGACCAGATATGCCGGATACAGATTTTCCGATGTACAGATTGTCAGATGTATACTTAATGTACGCTGAAGCTACACTTAGGGGCGCATCGTCTGGTAATATGGCATTAGCTTTAGAATATGTAAATAAAATCAGAGCAAGAGCTAATGCTAGTCTTATTACAAATTCTGAATTAACATTAGATTTTCTTTTAGATGAGAGAGGACGTGAATTGTTTTGGGAATGTCATAGAAGAACAGATTTGATTCGTTTTGGCAAATTCACAGGATCGTCTAAAATCTGGCAATGGAAAGGTGGCGTTAAAAATGGTAGTGGTACAGACTCATTCAGAGATTTGATGCCTATCCCGTCACGTACTATTCAAGCAAACCCAACTTTAAAACAAAACCCAGGATACTAACTAACCTTTATAAAAAGTAAATAAAATGAAAAATATATATAAAATTTTAATCGCATTCATTGGTGTATTAGCAGTGTCATGTAATGCTGATGATGTAGAAGACAGACCGGTAATTACACCAGAATCGGCACCGGTTTTGCTTAGCCCACAAAACGATTTTAATATTGTCCTTACAAAGGAAAATGAAAAAGAGATTGCGACTACAGTAATTTGGGATTATGCAAAATATGATGGTACAGCAACTGTTATTAATTATACGATTGAAATTGCAAAAGCAGGAACAAAATTTGCAACACCCGTTACAGTTACTACAACAACAGAACGTTATAGAGCTTTAACGGTGGCAGAATTAAATTCAGCTTTAGTAAACGGAGGTTTTATTGAGAAAGAAGAGAACGATGTTGATATTCGTATCAAAGCTACTGTAGGTACAGGAGCAGAAGCACAATATTCTAATTTCTATACTTTTAAAGCAACTCCTTACCACACACCATTAGCAACTTCTCACTGGTTAGTGGGTGCTGCAACTCCAGGTGGATGGACTTGGGATGGTGATGCTGAAACTGAATTCCCATTAGTAGTTGGTAAAACAGATGTTTATCAAGTAAAGGTTGTTCTTAAAAGTGGAGAGGCATTTAGAGAATTCTTAGGAAATAACTTTACAAGTAATGGTAACTGGGATAAAAGTAACAATTATACTCACTATGCAGGATTAGGTTATACTATCGATGATGAATTGGTAAACGCTGGCGATGGTGATAATAACTTTAAATATACTGGACCAACTGGAGAAAGAGTTTTAACTATTGACAATGGTGCGAAAAAAATTACATTAGACTAGTTTCAATGTAATTTACAAAAAAAAGGGCTATCTCCAGATAGCCCTTTTTTAATCAAACTAACTAACCACACAAACCACGAGATTATGAAAAAAACATTACTTTTTATTTTCTTTTTATTGTCGATTATTGCCGATGCTCAGCAGATAACAGTGTCACCAGCTGTATTTCAAGTCAATGAGCCCATCAAAATAACAGCATCATTTGTATCTAGTACATGTAATACTATGGGAACCAATCCAACTAAAGTTTACATGCATGCAGGTATTGGTAATGAAGGAAATCCTTGGCAGGTTGTAAAAGGAAATTGGGGGGCTGATGATGGAGTTGGACTAATGACAAAAGAAGCAAACGGAACGTGGAGCATTACCATTACTCCAAGTGTTTATTTTGGACTAACTTCAGGACAGCAAACTGCGGCGACAAAAATGGGAATTGTATTTAGAAGCGCGAATGGAAGTCAGACACTCAAATTGGCGCCATCATGTTCCGATTTTTTTGTTAATGTAGGATCTTTTCAAGTTACTTTGACTTCTCCAGTCGAAAATAGTACAACCATTATTAATTCTGGTTCAAGTTTTAATATTACGGCAACAAATACTGGAGGTGCGGGGAGTTATACATTAAAAGCTAATGGAACAACAATCAATACAAACGCCAGTACTTCAAGTTATTCTTATACTCATACTAATATTATAGGAAACCAAAATTATGAATTGATTGCTACTCAAGGGGCTACTACAGTTTCAAAGAAATTTGCAGTAGTTGTAAATCCAAATACTGTTTCTGAAGCTATGCCTGCAGGTTTAGTTGATGGAATTAATTATAATCCTGCCGATTTTACAAAAGCAACTTTGGTGTTAGATGCACCTCTAAAAGATTTTGTATATGTAGCAGGAAGTTTTAATAATTGGCAGCCTACATCGGCTTATGCCATGAAAAAAGATCCGTCTTCAGGGAAATTTTGGTTAGAAATTACAGGTTTGGTTTCAGGGGAAAACAATATGTATCAATATTGGGTTGTCGATGCAACGCCACTTGCAAATTCGCCATCAATGGTAAAAACGGCAGATCCATATTCTACGTTGGTTTTATCTCCGTATGATGATTCTTCAATTCCTGCTTCAAAATATCCCAATATGCCTGTTTATCCTGTGGGGCAAAATTTTGAGGTCACCGTTTTAAAAACAGGACAGACTCCATATAATTGGCAGGTAACTAATTTTGAAAAACCACAAAAGGAAAAATTAGTTGTTTATGAAGTTTTAGTTCGTGATTTTGATGCGGCAAGAAGCTATCAGAGCTTAATTGATCGAATAGATTATTTTAAAAATCTAAAAATCAATGCAATCGAATTAATGCCGGTAATGGAATTTGAGGGCAATGAAAGTTGGGGGTACAATACCTCATTTCATATGGCTTTGGATAAATTCTATGGAACTTCAGATAAATTAAAAGAGTTTGTTGATCTATGTCATCAAAACGGAATTGCAGTAATTCTGGATGTAGCTTTAAATCATGCTTTCGGAAGAAATCCAATGGTGAGAATGTGGATGAGTGATCCTGATGGAGACGGTTTTGGATCTCCAACGGCAGAAAATCCCTATTTTAATACTGTTGCAAAGCATAGTTATAGTGTAGGGGAAGACTTTAATCATCAATCTTTGAAAACGCAGTATTACGTTAATCGTGTTATTAAACAATGGATTGAAGAGTATAAAATTGATGGTTTCCGCTGGGATTTAACCAAAGGATTTACGCAATTATGCACAGCAGGAGATAATGCTTGTACCGATTCGTACAAACAAGATCGTGTAGATGTTTTGAAAAAATATGCTGATTTTTCTTGGACAATAGATCCGACACATTATACCATTTTTGAAAATTTAGGAACTGATACGGAAGAGAAAGAATGGGCAGATTACAGAATAGCAGAAACACCAAGCAAGGGGATAATGATGTGGGGAAAAATGACAAAAGAGTACAATCAATTGTCAATGGGGTATGCTTCTGAAAGCAACATTTTTAGAATGTATAGTGCAAACCGCGGATTCACAGCCAATCGCTTAATGGGTTATGCAGAAAGTCATGACGAAGAACGCTTGATGTACAAAAATGTGCAATACGGAGCTTCAAACGGAAGTTACAATGTAAAAACATTAAATACGGCATTGTCTAGAATGTCTGCTATTGGTGCTGTTTCTTTGCTAATTCCAGGACCAAAAATGATTTGGCATTTTGGAGAACTAGGAATGGATGATTCTATCTTTAGCTGTAATAACGGAACTGTAAATGATGAAACAGCAACAACTCCAGGCGATTGTAAATTAGATACAAAACCACAGCCGCAATGGACAGAAAATTGGCTCGGCGATTCAAACAGAAATAAAATTTACAACGATTGGGCTAAGATGATTACGCTTAAAAAAACAGAACCAGTGTTTTTAGGAACTGCAACAATGACCAATGCCACTACTTTAGCAGTAAATATCAAAATCACAAACAGCAGTTTAACTTCTACTCAGCTTAAAGACGTTGTGATTTTGGCAAATTTTGATACAGTTGCACAAAATATGATTCCTGGATTTCAGTATACAGGAGCATGGTATAATTTAATGGATAATTCGACAATTAATGTTGCCGATGTAAATACGCCAATAAATCTAGCTCCGGGAGAATATAGAATTTATGGTAATAAGCAGGCAAATCTTGCGATTGAAGATTTTGAAAAAGGAAATCAGGTTAGCTTATATCCAAATCCTGTTGCCGATTATTTTACTTTAGGTTTTAAAACCTCAAAAGTTGATATCTATTCTATTACAGGACAATTAGTAAAAACATTTAATACAAACGGAAATACAGAATATCAATTCTCGGTGAGTGGTTTAACTTCTGGATTATATCTTGTAAAGACGTTTGACGAGAATAATATAGTTCGCGTTGTGAAGTTTATTAAAAATTAGGTTTGGTTAGTAATGAAAAAGGGCTGTCTAGAAATGGACAGCCTTTTTTTTGTTTAAGTGGTTTTTTGTGATATAAAAGTCTTGTTTATTTTTTCTTTTTAGGGTCGTTATATTCTCCAATCAAAGAATAATACCCAAATGTTCCTAGTCCCATAACTATAAGTGGCGTTAGTATAAATAGAATAATAACACCAAATACTAAATCGTCCTGCTGGTCTGAAAGAAGTTTTGGCAAACCAAATTCAAATACACAAAAATAGGCGGCAGCTACAGCTAAAGCAATCCATAGCGCCCCTAAAACTTGTTTAATCGCATTCATTTTTTTTATAAATTTTAAAGGTGAGTAATTTTGTTTTTATTGTCAATATAAACCATTCCAATTACAAAGCAGATTCCGGCAATGATTATAGGATACCATAATCCATCCAAATAAAAATCGGCTTTGCCTGCTGTTTTGGCATGTGATACAAAATAAGTAGAAATAGCAGGAAGCAATCCTCCAAAGATTCCATTTCCTACGTGATAAGGTAGCGACATCGAAGTGTATCTAATTTTGGTTGGAAACATCTCAACTAAGAATGCTGCAATAGGGCCATAAACCATTGTGACAAAAAGTACTTGAATGAAAACCAGAAAAATTAAAGCACATTTATCATCTGAAGTTATTTGGATCGAGACGCTTGTTTGCACATCTTTTTTGTTGATGTACGTTTTTTTCTCAATCACGGTTGTGCCATCAGTATATTTTTTTTGAATGCTTGTAACAGAACTTCCGTCAGCTTTCTTTTCGGTCGTTTCTCTAGAATTTTCTACAATTTCTGTTTTTTGGCCTATGTCTGTTGTGCTATACATTGCTTTATAAATGGGTCTGTAGGATAAAATAGCCAAAAGCATTCCGAGCATCATGATATATTTACGTCCAACTTTATCGCTCAGCCATCCAAAAACAATAAAAAATGGAGTTCCTATTAAAAGAGCAATTCCTAATAATTCATCTACTTGCGAAGAATCAACATTCATAACCGTTTTCATGAAACTCATCGCATAGAATTGTCCCGTGTACCAAACAACCCCTTGTCCCATTGTAGCTCCAAACAAAGCCAAAAGCACAAATTTTAAATTATATCGGTTTCCAAAACTTTCTTTTAGAGGGTTCGTACTTGTGGTTCCTTCTTTTTTAGCTTTCGCGAAAACAGGAGATTCATCCATGTTTTTTCTAATTAAATAAGAAACTCCAACCATGGCAATCGAAACCCAAAAAGGAACTCGCCATCCCCACAAATCAAAAGCTTCGGCAGATAGTATACTTTTAGTTGCCAGGATAACCATTAGAGAAATAAATAAACCAACAGTAGCAGTAGTCTGAATCCAAGAAGTCCAATATCCTTTTTCTCCCGCTGGTGCATGTTCGGCAACATACGTAGCAGCGCCGCCATATTCACCTCCAAGAGCAAGACCTTGAAGCAAGCGCAAAATCAGAACCAATAAAGGAGCTAGAAAGCCAATTGTTTCATAGCTAGGAATACAGCCAATTAAAAAAGTAGAACCACCCATTAATAATAAGGTAGCCATAAAAGTATATTTACGTCCAATAATATCACCAAGCCTTCCAAAGAACAAAGCTCCAAATGGACGAACTACAAATCCGGCAGCAAATGTGGCTAAAGTAGATAAAAACGCAGCAGTCGGATTGTCGCTAGGGAAAAATTTTGTTGAAATAACGACAGCTAAACTGCCAAAAATGTAAAAATCGTACCATTCAATCATGGTGCCCATAGAAGAGGCCGAAATTACTTTCCAAATGCCCTTAGTAGAAGTTTTGCTCATAAAACTGCTTTGAGATCTTATTAATAAATGAAATATAAAAATACAGTTTTACGAATATAGAAGATATTTTGTTATTCAGTCAATACTTTTTTAACAAAAACTATTTATTTGTTGACATTGTGATTTTTAAAGCTAAAGGGAAATTTGAAGAGGTTTTTAACCGCAAAGAGCGCAAAAGATTTACGCAAGGTTCGCAAAGTCATTTTTAAACTTTGCGAACCTTGCGCTTTTTTCCTTTGCGCTCTTTGCGGTTAGGCATAACAGAAAAGTATAAAAAACAAAAAACCCGAATATTTCTATTCGGGTTTTGTGGTACCTCCAGGGATCGAACCAGGGACACATGGATTTTCAGTCCATTGCTCTACCATCTGAGCTAAGGTACCGTGCTTGTTGCGGGTGCAAATATATAATCATTTTTGGTTTGTGCAAAACATTTTTTAGAAAAAATCAATTCGTATCTTCGCAAAAGCAAAAAAGGAAATATGATTTTAACGGTCGATGTTGGAAATACCAGAATTAAAGCGTCTGTCTTTGAGGGGAATACTGCTCTAGAAAATTTTGTTTTTGATAAAAATGAAATCGAAAAAAAAATTGAAAAAATTTTAGAAAAATATCCAAAATGCTCCAATTTGGTTGTTGCTTCGGTAGGAAGTGTCGAAAAACAATCCTTTTTAACTTTCGAAAACAGACTAAAAGTTCATTTTTTTACTCACGAGGATGTTTTTCCTTTTCATAATAAATATGCAACGCCAAAAACTTTAGGAATAGACAGAATAATTTTGGCAGCTGGAGCAACGCTGCAATTTCCAAAACAAAATCGTTTGGTTATTGATGCGGGAACTTGCATAACCTACGATTTTATCGACGAAAATGATAATTATTTAGGAGGAGCCATTTCTCCAGGCCTTCGTTTGCGATATGAAGCACTGCATAATTTTACGGCTAGACTGCCGTTACTAACCTTAGAAGCACCCGATTCTTATGTAGGAAACTCTACGGCACAAGCCATACATTCTGGTGTTGTCAACGGTTTCGTCTATGAGATTGACGGTTTTATCGATGAATATCGGAAAGAGTTTTCAAATTTTATCATAATTTTAACGGGAGGCGATGCAGATTTTTTGGCTAAACGATTAAAAAATACCATATTTGCCAATTCAAATTTCCTTCTGGAGAGTTTGAACCAAACATATCAATATAAAATCGACAATGATTAAAAAAGTAATACTAAGCGCTTGTTTGCTTATATCGTTCGTTTCATTCGCTCAACAAGGTACTGCTTCACCTTATTCTTTTTTCGGAATAGGAGATGTGAGATTCAAGGGAACTCTTGAAAACAGATCTATGGCAGGAGTTGCGGTAGAACAAGATACGATTCACTTAAATTTAGAAAATCCGGCAAGTTATGCCAGCTTAATTCAGACAACTTTTACAGTTGGGGGAACATTTGCGACTTCAAATTTAAAAACAACTTCTGCATCAGAAAAAGCACAGCGTTCTACTTTTGATTATTTAGCATTAGGAATCCCAATGGGGAAATTTGGTGCTTCATTTGGTCTAATTCCTGTAACTTCAGTAGGGTACAAAATCCGTGAAGATAATTCGGCTACAGAAGGAGCAGTAAGTTCTCAGCTTGACGGAAAAGGTGGTGTAAATAAAGTGTATTTCGGTTTATCATATAAAATAATGCAAAACTGGAATATTGGAGTTGATGCGCAATATAATTTTGGAAAAATTACGACTACAAGCATAGAAGCTATTACTGGAGTTCAAAACGGAACAGCAGAAGTGAATACCTCTGAACTTTCAGGTGTGGCATTCAGTTTTGGAACAATGTACCAGAAAAAGATCTATGATAAAACTAGCATATTTTCTAGTTTAAGCTATTCTTTTGCTAGTAATCTGAATTCGGATAATACAAGAGTTATCTCTGTTCAAGGAGATGCAGAACCTATTGTGGTTCCAACCGAAACAACTAAGCTAAAACTTCCAAACAAGTTAAGTATTGGTTTAGGTATTGGTGAAGCTAGAAAATGGCTTGTTGGAGCAAATATGACTTTTCAAGGAGACGGACAGTTAGCAAATTATTATAATGCTGCAAGTAATGTGAGATATGAGAGCTATTCTAAATATGCTCTAGGAGGATATTACCTTCCAAATTATAATTCTTTTACTAGTTACATGAGCAGAATTACTTATAGAGCTGGTTTGAAATACGAAAAAATTGGTCTGATTGTAAATAACGAATCAATTAAAGATGTCGGAATGACATTAGGAGCAGGAATTCCAATTCCAGGGTCTTTCTCAAATGTGAATTTCGGAATTGAATTTGGCAAGCGCGGTACAACTTCAGCAGATTTAGTACAAGAAAATTATGTTAATTTCAGCTTGAGTTTCTCTTTCAATGACAAATGGTTTGTGAAGAGCAAATTCCAATAAACAAAATATTTTATCTTTTAGCAGCTCATTACAATTTACTACATTTGGCAAATGAATTTACCAAAAAGATATAGTCTGATAGTTGTCACAGTTTTTACTGTGACAATGTTTTTTGGATGCGAAAGTAATTTTAAAGAAGTTCAGAAAATTAACTTCTCAGAATTTGTTCCTGCCAGTGATGCTGACACTGTAAATATTAAATACACAGATTCTGGGCGCATTACGGGAGTTTTGATAAGTCCGAAAATGCTAGATTATTCAAATCTTGATTTTCCTTTTACAGAATTTCCGAAAGGAATCGATGTTACCTTGTATGATAAAAAGCAAAAGCGTACTTTCATTAAAGGAAATTATGCTGTTTCATATAAAAATACAGGAATTATTGATTTGATCGGGAAAGTAAAAATTACTTCTGAAGCAGGACAGGTTTTAGAAACAGAACAATTGTATTTTGATCAGAAAAACGAGTGGTTTTACACAGAACGAAAGTTTAAATTTACCGATATTAAAGGGGTTTCCTATGGTCAAGGAATAGATTTTAGTAAAGATTTTAAAGTGATTAATTCGCAGCGAATAAGCGGCGAAATTGAATCTGACGAAGAAATATAATATTATGGGTTATTTAAAATATACACAATACGTTTACATCCTTTTTGCAGTTTTCTTTACTTACGATGGTATAGTAAAACTAAATGAAGGAAATGAGAGCTATCCTTTTTATTTTGTAATTGCAGTAATGGCTATTTTTATGTTTTTCTTTAGAAGAAGATTTCTTAATAGGCATAACGATCGAAACAAAAAACAATAAAAATGGAAATTAGTATTATAATAATATGTTTAATACTAGCAGCCTTTTTCTCTGGGATGGAAATTGCTTTTACATCCGCTAATAAAATTTATCTCGAGATAGAAAAGAAACAAAACGATTTCTTGTCTCGTATCTTAACAAAACTAACCGAAAATCCGTCCAAGTTTATTGCCGCCATGCTTATTGGCAATAATGTCGCTTTGGTGGTTTACGGTTTTTTTATGGGCGATCTCATTTTAAATTGGATGGCTCATTTTGGTTTTGTTTTTTCTGATTGGTGGAATATTTTAATTCAGACACTTCTTGCCACCTTTATAGTTTTGGTGACTTCAGAATTTTTTCCGAAAGTTTTTTTTCAAATTTATGCCAATTCTTTAATTAAGATTTTGGCGCTTCCGGCTTATTTATTCTACCGATTATTTTATTACATCTCCACTTTCTTTATTTGGATTGCAGATTTTGTACTGAGTAAATTTTTCAAAACAGAAGGAAATCAAATTCATTTGTTTAGCCGAATTGAACTCGGAAATTATATTACAGAGCAAATGAGTACAGTTGAAGAAGATGAAGAAGTAGATTCTGAAATTCAGATTTTTCAAAACGCATTAGAGTTTTCTGGTGTTAAGGCGCGTGATATTATGACGCCCCGAACAGAAATTGTAGATATAGATCTTTTTGATACTGTTGACGATCTTAAGGCGCTGTTTATAGAAACAGGATATTCTAAAATTATTGTAAGCCAAAATTCATTAGATGATATTGTAGGTTATGTTCATTCCTTCGATTTGTTTAAAAAACCGTCTGCGATAAAATCGGTTTTAATGACGGTTGAATTTGTTCCTGAAACGATTTTAATAAAAGATGTACTGAACTTATTGATCAAAAAACGAAAAAATGTTGCCGTTGTTTTAGATGAATATGGAGGAACTTCTGGAATTATTACAATTGAAGATATTGTAGAAGAACTTTTTGGCGAAATTGAAGACGAACATGATTTGGATGAGGAATTGATTGAAGAAGAAATAGGCGATGGCAAATATTTGTTTTCTACTCGATTAGATGTGGAGTATTTGAATGAGACCTATAAATTAATGATTCCAGAAGAAGATTCTTATGGCACATTAGGTGGTTTTATTGTAAATCATACAAAAGAAATCCCACAAAAAGGAGACAAGATTGTAATAGATAAGTTTCATTTCTTTATTGAAGAGGCGTCAAATAAGAAAATAGAACTAGTCAAATTGACAATTAAAGAGTGATTTTTTAAATTAATGAAAAAAAATGTTGAAAATAAAACGCTAGTTGTATTGTTATTAACTAGATAATTGTATTTTCGCAAACTGAATATAAAATTAACGATAATAAAATGGCAGTTTTAGCAAAAATTAGACAGCGTTCCGCTTTATTGATAGGAGTTATTGCACTTGCATTATTTGCATTTATAATACAAGATCTATTCAACAGCGGTACTTTTGGTCAAAGTTCAAAAGATGTGGGAAGCATCGATGGAAAAGATATTTCATTTGAAGACTTTAGAGTTAAAGTTAGTAATGTTGAAAAAAGTGGGCAGGGAATTACTTCCACTGAAGCTGCAAACAGAGTTTGGGATCAAGAAGTTTCAATCGCTTTATTGTCATCACAATTTGATAAATTAGGATTGAGAGTTGGTGAAAAACACATTTTAGAGGTTTTGAAATCAGATCCAAATATTGGTAAAAACCCAATGTTTTTAAACGCAGCAGGAATTTTTGATGTTGTTAAGTTTAAAGATTATTTTAAATCAAACCCAGAAGCAGCGCAATACATCGCTCAAAAAGAGAAAGATGCTGAATTGAACGCGAAGTTTCAAATTTATAATACTTTAATTAAATCAGGACTTTACACAACTGCTAGTGAAGGAAAATTAAAGTATGAAATGGAAACTAATAAAGTAAGTTTTGCTTTTGCAGCTGCTCCATATTCTTCTATTAAAGATAGCGAAGTAAAAGTTTCTGATGACGAGATCGTAGCTTACATGAAGAAAAACGAGAAAAAATTTAAAGCAGATGCAACTCGTGAAATTCAATACGTTTTAGTTGAAGATAAAGCTTCTAAAGAAGATGAGGCTGAAATTAAAGCTAAATTAACTGCATTATTATCAGGAAGTGTTGTTTACAACGCAAAAACTGGTAAAAATGATACATTGCCAGGATTTAGAAATGCTACAAACATTGCTGAATTTGTAAATGCAAATTCTGATGTTCCTTACGATTCTACTTATGTTCCTAAAAATGCATTGCCAGCTGTTGATGCTGACAAATTATTCAGCTTGCCTGCTGGAGCAATCTACGGACCATATGTTTACGGAAGATACTATGCAATTTCTAAATCTCAAGGATTTAAAGCTGGTGTTAATGCAAAAGCAAGTCATATCTTAATTGGTTACGAAGGGTCTCAAACTCCAAACCAAAAAGAAAAAAGAACTAAAGAAGAAGCTAAAGCTAAAGCTGAAGAAATTTTAGCTCAGGTTCAGGCTAATCCTGATAGTTTTATGATGTTGGCTTTTACAAGTTCTGATGATTCATCTGCACAACAAGGTGGTGATTTAGGATATTTTGGGCCAAACCAAATGGTAAAACCTTTCAATGATTTTGTATTCAGCAACGGAATTGGTAAAGTTGGTTTAGTTGAAACTCCTTTCGGATTTCACGTAATCAAAATTACAGACAAACAAGACGGAATTCGTTTAGCTACAATTGCTCAAAAAATAGAACCATCTGAAGCTACTTCTGATAAAGTATTTACATTAGCAACTAAATTTGAAATGGATGCTGCTGATAAAGATTTCAATGCTGCAGCTAAAGAATTAGGTTTAAAAGTTGCTCAGCCAGTTAACGCAAAAGCTATGGATGAAGCGTTTGGACCATTAGGAAACCAACGTAACATTGTAAGATGGGCTTTTGATAAAGAAACAAGCAAAGGAGATGTAAAACGTTTTGAAATTGCAAATATTGGACACGTTATTGCACAATATAAAGGTGAAAACAAATCTGGTTTAGTTTCTGTTGATATGGCTAGACCTTATGTTGAGCCAATCTTGAAAAACAAGAAAAAGGCAGAATTATTAAAAGCTAAAATGCAAGGTTCAAGCCTTGAGGCTATCGCTAAAGCTGCAGGAGTTGCTGTTCAGCAAGCTGCTGATGTAACTCTTGATAATCCAGTTTTACCTGGTGGAGTTGGACAAGAGCCAAGAGTTGTAGGTAATGCATTTGCTTTAACGGCAAACAAAATCTCTGCTCCAATTGAAGGAAATACTGGAGTGTACGTTGTAAAAAACATTAAAACAGTAAAAGCTCCTGCAATTGCTAATCACGCTGCTTATGTAGAGAAAGTAAAAGCTCAAAGCGCATCTGATGCAAGTAGAGTGTTGCCAGCGTTGAAAAACAATGCTAAAATTGAAGATAACAGATTACAGTTTAATTACTAATTAAAAAGTAATTCATCTTAATAAGAACCCGAAACACTTTATGTGTTTCGGGTTTTCTTTTTTACAGAAAAATGTAATTTTATTCGATGGTTTTTTATTGTTAATTTTCTAAAAGTATATAGGAATTATCGAAATTTAATTTAAAAAACTTGTGGTTTTCAAAATATTGCAGTTAATTTGCTCGATTTTTAATTTTAACATATTTTTGGCTTTTGCCGCACAATAAAATAAAGAAGAATAAATTTTCAAAAACAAAAGCTTTAATAACCAATCATTTAATGTTTTTTACTTTTAAATTTTTTAGAAGAAAGCAGAGGGTATATACCAAGATAGAAAGTCATATTTATGGTATTATCATTGAGCTTTTAAAAGTGAGCAACACCGACATCAATGTTGATGAATTGGGTGGGAAATATTATTTGAGTAACGAAGAGCAGCATTTTAAAGTTACTATTTTGAGCAATGATTATGTAATCAGATTAACGAACACGCATGATTCTGTTGCCGAAAAATACGATAAGGTTTTTGTAGAGGATGTTTTGAGAGCTGTAAAAGAAGAGAAACATCGCCGAATGGAAGTAGTGTACGATTCTATTACAAACAGTATCGAAAAAATGGCTGAGCGCTTGCACAATAGACTTATAGAGTCTAATGAACAAGAAAGTAAATCTGTTCGCCGTTTGGAGACAAAACACGTTAAAAATAATAAAAGGGCAAATTGATGGCCTTTTTTTGAAAGTGATGTTATAGAATCATTTCTTCGTAAGTCAAAATAGTCTCATATCCTTTATTAAAGAAATACTCTTTCGGATTTTCTTTAGAAACTATCATAACAAAATCGCCGCCCCAAGCTCCTAGACTTTTAATGACACCATTAAAATCAGGGAAAATGGCTTCTTTAATAGTTTGCATTTCTAAAATATTACTCAAATGAATTTCGTGTTTCTGAATCGCCGCAGCAAATTCTTTTAATGTTTTGGCGTGGAGAATCGCATTTGTAATTTTGTTGTTTTGTGCAACACTTTCTGCCAAATGGTTGTTTTTGTGGTTGTTGTATGAATATATGGCAGATTTGCTATTTTGTTTTTTATTCAGATAAACAAAATAAATATGCTCTTTAAAATCCGGATTAAATTCAACCTGCTGTACAAAATTATCTTTTATTCGATATAAAACAGGAGTGTTATTTTGTGCACACGCAATATCGTAGCCACTTCCTCCGAAACTGTTTTTTAGTAAGGTAAAAGCGTTAATTTCAGTCCATTGTGCAATATTATTTATAAGAGTAGAAGAAGTTCCTAATCCCCAGTTTTTTGGAAAACTCAAATGTGTGCTTACTTTATATCCGTTAGAATTATCAATAAATTTTGGATTCAATGCATAAGCAGCATGAAGAATGTTAACCAAAGTTGATTTTATAGTATCAATTTGCGGATCTGTGCCCTTTATAACTTCGTCAAACAAAATAGTTTCCTCAAACCACAAATGGTTGTCGTAATCGTAACTCTTCCATTCAATCTGTTTGTTGTTGAAATCTTCAATGACCAAATCTTGGCCAAATTTTGTTGGTAATGCAAATGCATCTGCTCCATCCAAAACGAGATATTCTCCAGCGATAAAAAGTTTTCCGTTGCTATAAAAGGTTGTTGGCATACTTGTTTTTATTATATAAATTTCAAATTCCAAGAACTAACCTTGGAATTTGGAATTTAAAATATTGGCTTTTTTAACTAGGTTATTTTCTTAAGTTTTCAATAAATTCTACCACAGCGCTATGAGAAACTGCTGTTTTTTTGAAGTGCGTTTTAATTAAATGACGCTCTTCATCAGTAGCTTCAAATTGATTGATGATATTATTAAGGTGCATTTTCATGTGGCCTTCTTGAATACCTGTTGTAGTTAAGGAACGCAATGCTGCAAAATTTTGCGCTAAACCTGCAACTGCAACAATTTCCATTAATTCTGGAGCAGAAGGTTTTTCTAAAATTTCTAAACATAATTTTACTAAAGGATGTAAAGAGGTTAATCCTCCAACTGTACCCACTGCAAGCGGAATTTCAAGCCAAAAAGTAAAAATGCCATTTTCGATTTTAGCATGCGATAAACTTGCATATTGCCCATTTTTTGCGGCGTAAGCATGTACACCAGCTTCGACGGCTCTAAAATCGTTTCCTGTTGCTAGAATTACGGCATCCACACCATTCATGATGCCTTTATTATGTGTTACTGCTCTAAAAGGCTCAATTTCTGCAATTTGTACAGCTTGAACAAAACGTTCTGCAAACTCTTGTGGATTGGTGATGTGTTTTTCTGCTAGATCTTCAATTGGGCAAGAAACTTCGGCTCTAACAAGGCAATGAGGGACATAATTAGAGAGAATACTCATTATAACTTCTAGCTTTTCATCATTTTGACATAAGTCAGAATTTTGAGCTTCTTCTTTTAAAGTGGTAGCAAATTGCTCTAAACAAGAATTTATAAAATTTGCTCCCATGCTGTCTTTGGTTTCAAAAGTGGCATGAAGCTGATAGTAATTTTCTAGTAAACTTCTTTTGTCTTTTAATTTGATATCAAGAATACCGCCGCCACGCTGCTGCATATTTTTGGTAATGCTTTGCGTTTCTGAAAAGAATTTTGGTTTGATTTGGTCAAAAAACTGAGTTAATTTTTCTGCATCTCCATTATAAGTAAAATGGACTTGGCCAATTTTTTCGGTATCGATAATGGTTGCTTTAAATCCGCCTCTTGTAGACCAGTATTTTGCGGCTTTAGAAGCTGCAGCAACCACAGAACTTTCTTCAATTGCCATCGGAATGGTTTTGTATTCTCCGTTGATTAAAAAATTTGGAGCAACTCCAAGTGGGATATAAAGGTTTGTAATAGTGTTTTCTATAAATTCGTCATGAAGCTGCTGAAGCTTTTCGTCTGAATTCCAGTAATTTCTTATAATATTTTGCGCCTCTTCAGGATTTGAAAAATACTCATTTGCAATCCAGTTAATTTTTTCTTTTTTGGATAATTTAGAAAATCCGGCTACAGCGTTGTTCATTCTCAATGTATTAAATAATAATGTTGCGGCAAAGATACTATTTTAAGAGTTTTGATTGCAATCTATTTCAGACATGAAAGTGCGCAATCGTTATTTTTTTTAACATTTAACACTTAAAATGTGTATTATGTTTATTT
>RCUK01000988.1_pt1 | contig 20055 bp, 16 predicted proteins | sample 2166381 | NCBI WGS metagenome assembly RCUK01 (sample SAMN09932809, study PRJNA488358) | compost metagenome | isolation source: compost soil in an enriched community | place: Germany: Experimental Botanical Garden | reverse complement strand
TGTTTTAGCTCTTTTGCCGTCTTATCTTGAGCGCGATGGCTCTTCGTTAATTTACATGGTCGAAGACCTAATAAAGCTATCCAATCAGCCTGAGAGCGGGTTTTATTTACACAACCACGACGACTTAATTAAAAAACTGACTGCCTTAGATGAATCCGGGCAAAATGTGATTTTAATTGGTGTGACTTACGCCTTATTAGATTTGATTGAAAAGCATCAATTCAATCTTCAGAATACCATTATTATGGAAACTGGGGGAATGAAAGGAAAACGCAAAGAAATGATTCGCGAAGAATTGCACGAACAGCTTTGTAAAGGTTTTAGTGTTTCTTCTATTCATTCTGAATACGGAATGACGGAACTTTTAGCGCAAGCCTACTCTTTAGGTGAAGGGATATTCGAATGTCCATCCTGGATGCATATTTTAGTCCGCGATCCCGAAGATGCTCTCACTTATGTAAAAGACGGAAAAACTGGCGGAATTAACGTTATTGATTTGGCCAACATCAATTCATGCTCTTTTATTGCCACACAGGATTTAGGCAAAAAATATCCCAACAACTCTTTTGAGGTATTGGGACGTTTTGATAATTCTGATATTCGTGGTTGTAATTTGATGGTATTGTAAAAGTCGAATATTCACATATTTCCGCTTTTAGCTCAATATACCTTTAATTTTTTCTCTTAATTCAGTTAAAACAATTTCCCGAAACCATTCATTTTTAGCTTGCCAGATATTATTTCTTGGTGAAGGATGTGGCAACGGAAAGTATTGTGGTAAATAAGTCGTAAAATTACGAACCGTTTCCGTTAGAGTACTTTTAGCATTGTCCCCTAAATAATATCTTTGTGCATATTGTCCAATAAGTAAAACAAGTTCTACATTTGGCATTAATTTTAGTAATTTTTCATGCCATAATGGAGCACATTCTGGTCGTGGTGGTAAATCTCCTGTTTTTCCTGTACCCGGAAAACAAAATCCCATAGGCATTAAAGCAATTTTAGTAAAGTCGTAAAATGTTGTTTTATCAATTTGCAACCAATTTCTCAAATTATCTCCGCTTTTATCATTCCAGGGAATACCCGTGTTATGCACTATGCGCCCAGGTGCCTGACCTATGATGACAATCTTACTCTTCTCACTAGCCGCAACAACGGGATTCACTCCGTCTTTTAAGCAATCTTCACAAACACGACAGTTTTTAATTTGTTCGAAAAGCTCCTCCATAAATTTATACATTTCAATTAAAGTACTAAATTTTGTATTCTTCACCAACAAAAAAAGTTCTAAAAAAAATCCGATTAAAACTTAATCGGATTTAAAACTTGAAGAGTTTAGGAAAAGTCAGGAATTATTTTGCTCTAATCACAAAATAATTCTTCTTCCCACTTTGCAATAATACAAACTGATTGTTGATTAAATCATTTGCTGTTAAAACAAAATCTTCTTTGATTTTTTCTCTGTTTACCGAAATTGAATTTGCTGTCAAAGCACGTCTTGCTTCTCCGTTTGATTTAAAGAAACCCGTTTTTTCATTTAGAACAGAAACAATATCCAATCCGTTTTCAAGATCTGCTTTTGCAACTTCCGCTTGTGGAACTCCATCAAAAACTTCCAGGAAAGTAGCTTCATCTAATTGTTTTAAATCTTCCGAAGTTGAATTTCCAAATAAAATATTCGAAGCCTGAATGGCTTTTTCTAATTCTTCTTTACTGTGAACAAAAATCGTGATTTCTTCAGCCAGTTTCTTTTGCAAAACTCTTAAATGAGGAGCCGTTTTATGCTCTTCAATTAAAGCATCAATAGTATCTTTATCTAAGAAAGTAAAAATTTTGATATATTTTTCAGCATCACCATCTGTAGCATTTACCCAAAATTGGTAAAATTTATAAACAGATGTTTTATCAGCATCCAGCCAAACATTTCCACCTTCAGATTTTCCGAATTTAGATCCGTCTGCTTTTGTAATTAATGGCGTTGTTAAAGCAAATGCTTTTGCGTTCTCTCCACCCATTCTGCGCACTAATTCTGTACCCGTGGTAATATTACCCCATTGGTCAGAACCTCCCATTTGCAAAAGGCAACCATTGTTTTTATATAAATGGTAAAAATCATAACCCTGAATTAATTGGTAAGTGAATTCTGTGAAAGACATCCCTTCTCCTTCTCCGCTCAATCTTTTTTTAACAGAATCCTTTGCCATCATATAATTTACCGTGATACGTTTTCCAACTTCACGCGCAAAATCAATAAAGGAGAATTCTTTCATCCAGTCATAGTTGTTCACCATAACCGGAGCATTTTTATCAGATGAATTAAAGTCTAAGAAACGAGACAATACACTTTTGATTCCCGCAACGTTTTTAGCCAAAGTTTCTTCGTTCAGTAAATTTCTCTCATCAGATTTTCCAGATGGATCACCAATCATTCCGGTCGCACCACCAACCAATGCGATAGGCTGATGACCAAAATTCTTTAAATGAACCAAAAGTATAATCTGAACCATACTACCAATATGTAGTGAATCTGCCGTTGGATCAAAACCAATATACGCCGTAGTTACTTCCTTTAGCAATTGTTCTTCCGTTCCTGGCATGCTATCATGATATAACCCGCGCCACTTTAATTCTTCAACTAGATTCTTCATTTTTTAAAATAATTTGGTGCAAATATAATTAATTCCATCAGTAGTGTTGGCATAAATTGTATCACTAAAAATTATTTCCTCATTTTAATTACTATACTATTATTTAAAAATTTACAAACAAACAGCTGCTTTTCAGTGCATTATAAAAAACATTGAAAATGCTAAATAAAATTACGTGAAACCGTAAAAATTTGTTTGTCTTTTTCTCTAGTTTCGTCAAAATTAAAAACAGCAACATGAAAAAAATTCTACTCCTTTTACTTTTCCTCAATTTTTCTTTTATCAATGCCCAAATATCTTTTGAAAAAGGATATTTTATTTCAAACAACGGAACTAAGACAGAATGCTTTATAAAAAACTTAGATTGGAAAAATAACCCAACTGAATTCAAATACAAAATAGAATTTAGTTATTCCGAATTTAAAACTGAAAACATTGCAAATGTGCAGGAATTTGGAATTGATAACGACGTAACCTTCAAAAGATTTAAAATAAAAATAGATCGTTCAAGCAATGATTTAAAAAAAATAACAACCAACAAAAATCCTGTTTGGAATGAAGAAACAATCTTCTTAAAAACTCTTGTAAAAGGCGATGCAACTTTATACAGTTATAGCGACGAGAATATTAACAGATATTTTTACGATACCAAAGTAGTCCCAACAGAACAACTAATTTATGTAAAATACTCTCAATCTGACGATAACGAAGGAGCCATTAAATTAAATGAAAACAATGAATATAAACAGCAATTATTCAAAAATGTATCATCAGCAAATACATCCGAAAATGACATATTAAAGCTTTCTTACAAAAAATCAGATTTGATAAAGTATTTTATAAAGTACAATAACATCGCACCAAGTACCACTGGTGATAAAGAAGCAAAAATAAACAAAGGTCGTTTTCTAGTTAAAATCACACCTGCTATAAGTATGGTATCACTAACTGCTAAAAATGAAATTGCAACACAAAATAATGTTAAACTGGACAACAAAGTCACTTTCAAATTTGGTGGAGAAGCAGAATATATACTTCCATACAATAAAAACAAGTGGAGTATTTTCATCAATCCTTCTTATCAAAAATATCAAGATGAAAAAACATATATGATTCCAAGTGGTTTTATAACAAATCCTGAAACTGAAGCCAATGTAAAAGCAAAATACACTTCAATACAAGTACCTATTGGTGTAAGACATTATATATTCTTAAATGCAACATCAAAAATTTTCGTTAACGCAGCTTATGCGGTTGATATCGCCAGTAACACAGAAATTAATTACACTATCATATCAAATAACACAAAAACAGATTACAAAAGTAAATCAGGAGCTAATTTTGCTTTTGGCCTTGGATACAATTTTAAAAATAAATTAAGTGCTGAAATAAGATTAAACACTAAAAAAGAACTAATGCGTGACTATAGCAATTATTCCGCACAATATAATGCTATCGATTTTATTTTAGGGTACAGCATATTTTAATAAAAACATTATATCAAATTCTACAGCAAAGCAGGTTAGCAAGTTTACTAACCTGCTTTATTTTTATAACACTTTATAAAATCAGCATTTTGTAAAATGTAATCAAAAACCTTTGCAACTTTGAGCCTTTGTAACTTTGCACCTTTAAAGCAAAAACTTATCTTTACAAAATGGTACTAGTAACTGGAGGAACGGGTTTAGTTGGCGCACATTTAATACTTCATTTAATTGAAAATGGAGAAAACGTTCGGGCTATTTACCGAAATCAAAATAACATTCAGAATACAAAATCGGTTTTTGAACTTTATGGGAAAGCTGATTTATTTGAAAAAATCAATTGGCTTGAAGCCGATATTTTAGACGTTCCTTCCCTTGAAATTGCTTTTATGCATATTGAATACGTTTATCATTGTGCCGCTTTAATTTCATTTGATCCAAAAGATGAAGACGGACTCCGAAAGACCAATATTGAAGGAACTGCCAATATGGTTAATTTTTCTTTAGCTAAAGGAATAAAGAAATTTTGCTATGTAAGTTCCATTGCGGCTTTGGGAGATTTGGCTCCTCACGAAACCTATATAACAGAAGAAACCGACTGGAATCCAGAAAAACCACATAGTGACTACGCCATTTCTAAATATGGTGCTGAAATGGAAGTTTGGCGTGCTGTTCAGGAAGGTTTAGATATTATTATTATAAATCCGGGCGTGATTTTAGGACCAATTGCAACAACAAAGATTTTTCACGAAGGCAGTAATGAGCTGTATCGAAAAGTGGCTAACGGGCTTCCGTTTTACACATTGGGAAACACTGGCTTTATTACCGTAAATGACGTAGTGAAAATTGTTTTTGAATTAATGAAAAGCGATATCAAAAATGAACGTTTTACTATAATTTCAGATAATATTGTTTTCAGAGATATCCTAAATACAATTGCTGAGACTTTAAACGTAAAAAAACCAACTATTCACGCAGCGCCAGTATTCATGAATTTCCTTTGGATAGCTGACGGAATATTTTCAACCTTATTTTTTCAGAAAAGACGCATGACCAAAGCAACCGCAAAAGCTTCTTATTCTAAAAATCTCTATTCAAATGAAAAAATAAAAACCGCTCTGGGAACGGTTTTTCTGGATGTTCATCAATATATAAAAGACACTTCGAAGTTGTAAAAAACTATCTTAATTGTCTTGTTCTTCTGATCGAATCAATATTTATAGGTTTTGAAGGCTTTTTTATAGAATCTTTTGGATTCACTTTTACCTTCTTCTTTTTAGCAGCAGCCTTTGCAACTTTTGCAGCCTTCTTCTCTTCAATTTTAACAATCGAATCGACTGCTCGTTGCTCCACAGCTAATCGTTTCCCAATTTCGTCGTACATTTCCTTATACGTATTGTAATCGGCTGCGTAATAGATATTGCTTTGAGCGAACTGAAGGCTGTCTACTTTATATTTTTTAAGAACAAAATTCTTTGGATCAGAATTAACAGAATCCAAAGACAATGGATTTTGATACTTGATTGCCTCCAAAAGAGACAAATCATACATAATATCAATCATTTTTTCTTTCTCAATAAGTCGTTTTGGCTCTTTGACCAATTCTTTTTTACAACTTACAGAAAGAAACAAAACCAATATTATAAATACAAAATTCTTCATTTACCTTTTTTATCTGTCAAACAATAATCTTTTTCCGGCGCGAATATCTTTTACTTTAAAATTATTGTAAACCATTTCACCATTTACAAAAGTATGTGTGATTCTTGATTTAAAAGTAAAATTTTCAAACGGCGACCAGCCGCATTTATATAAAATATTCTCTGGTTTAACACTCCATGGCAAACTTGGATTCACAATTACCAAATCGGCAAAATAACCTTCTTTTATAAAACCTCTTTTTTCGATTTTGAAAATTTTAGCCGGATTGTGGCACATTTTTTCTACGATTTTTTCGACAGTAATTTTTCCTTGGTGATGTGCTTCAAACATTGCCACCACAGCATGCTGAACCAATGGACCTCCAGAAGGCGCTTTTAAATACGACTGCATTTTTTCTTCTTTAGTATGAGGTGCGTGATCTGTTGCAATAACATCAATACGTCCGTCATTTAAAGCTTTCCAAAGTTCAGCCCTGTCTTCAGCGGTTTTAACAGCAGGATTCCATTTGATAAAATTCCCTTTTGTTTTGTAATCTTCATCAGTAAACCAAAGATGATGCACACAAACCTCAGCGGTAATTTTTTTATCTTCTAACGGAATTTTATTCGTAAATAATTCCATTTCCTTCGCAGTTGAAAGATGGAAAATATGAAGTCTTGCTCCTGTTTTTTTCGCCAAAGCAACTGCTTTTGAAGACGAAATATAACAAGCTTCCGCACTACGAATTAAATGATGCGCCGTTACCGGAATGTCATCACCATATTGTTCTTTAAATGCAGCAAGATTATTTTGAATTGTAGTTTCATCTTCACAGTGAACTGCAATTAACATTGGCGTACTTGAGAAAATTTTCTCTAAAGTTTCTTCTTTATCAACCAACATATTTCCGGTTGAAGAACCTAAAAAGATCTTAATTCCCGCAACATTCTTGGGATTCGTTTTTAGAACTTCTTCTAAATTATCGTTGGTTGCTCCCATCATAAACGAATAATTCGCAAATGATTTTTCGGCAGCAATCTCGTATTTATCTTCAAGGATTTCCTGAGAAACAGCATTCGGAACCGTATTGGGTTGTTCGATGAAAGAAGTAATTCCACCCGCAACTGCCGCTCTTGATTCTGATTCTATATCTCCTTTGTGTGTTAATCCCGGTTCTCTAAAGTGAACCTGATCATCAATTGCTCCGGGAATTAAATAACTTCCTTCGGCATCTATTACTTTGCAATCAGAGGTTTTTAGGCTGATGCTGTCTGAAATTTCAACAATTAAGTCGTTTTCGATCAAAACATCACCTTCAAAAATTGATCCTTCGTTTACAATTTTAGCATTTTTAATTAAAATCCTGTTCATCACCCTGGCTTTATAATGTATTGAATAATTTTTTTAATCGAAGTGAAATTACTCCAAGTATAGCTTCTTTAATAATGGCATTGCTCATTTTTGAAACTCCTTTAGTCCGATCCGTAAAAATAATCGGAACTTCTGTTATTTCAAATTTACCACAATATGTTCGATATTTCATTTCGATTTGAAAAGCATATCCAACAAATTTAATTTTGTTCAGATTTATCTTCTCCAAAACTTCTCTTTTATAACAAACAAAACCAGCAGTTGCATCATGAATTTTCATTCCGGTAATGAATTTCACATAAACCGAAGCAAAATAAGACATTAATACACGACTTAACGGCCAGTTGACCACATTTACACCCGTTACATAACGAGATCCAACAGCTAATGATGCGCCTCCAAAATGACAGGCGTCATATAATTTTTCAAGATCATTTGGGTTATGGGAAAAATCGGCATCCATTTCAAAAATGAAATCATAATTGCGTTCTAAAGCCCATCTGAAACCGTGAACATAAGCAGTTCCTAAACCCGATTTTTTGGCTCTTTTTTCTAAAAATAACCTATCAGGAAATTCTTCCTGTAATGCAATTACTTTATTTGCAGTAAAATCTGGCGAATTATCATCAATGATTAAGAGATGAAAAGGTTTATGTTGTGAAAGAACAGCTCTAACTATACTTTCAATATTTTCGATTTCGTTGTAAGTAGGAATTATGACAATACAATCATTCATTTTTCTGGGTAATTTCACCGCAAAAGTAAACTTTTTATGGCATTTGATTCATAATAAATTTATAATAAAAGTATTGAAACAAAAAATTACTAATTTTGTGTCGTTATGATTGAACAACTTACTCCCAGAATCCTCGAAAACAAAGATTGGGCAACACTTTTATTTGTGGTGACCTTTGCCGTTGTTGCAATGACAAAATCAGCTTATGAAACTAGATTCAGCGAATTTAGTAAGCTTATTTTTTCAGATAAATACGCAAAAATTTATCGTGATAATAACCATTTGAAAAGTAGTTTTACCATTGGTTTGTTTTTTGTACAGATTATTTCGTTTGCTTTTTTCATACTGCTTACGCTAAATATTTTTGACGATAGTATAAAAAAAACCGACTGGATTTTATTTATTCAGATCGCGACCTTTTTACTTTATTTTATCCTTGCAAAATATTTAATTGAGAAAATTGTAGCTACTTCCTTCAATATTGATGATTTTGCGGACCTTTTTAACTTACAAAAAGTAACTTACAGAACCTATATTGGCGTTTTAATTCTGCCTATCAATGCTGTTTTGTTCTATTATGACAATATTCCGCAGATCATTCCTCTAGTAATCATAGGCGTTTCGCTGTGTCTGAGCCTCTACTCGTATTTTATTTCGATAAAAACATATCAAAACGTAATAATCGGTAAGTTATTTTATTTTATTTTATATCTTTGCGCACTTGAAATAGCCCCTTATTATTTTCTCTATTATTGGATTACAAAAGGGAGTGCTTAGAAAATGTTTATAATATGAAAGTGAAAACAATTTTGGTGTCACAGCCTGAACCTAAAGTGGAGAATTCTCCTTACTTTGAGCTCCAACAAAAACACAAAATAAAAATTGATTTCAGACCATTTATTCATGTGGAAGGGGTTAGCGCAAAAGAGATTCGATTACAAAAAATCGATCTTAATCATTACACTGCGATCATTTTAACAAGTAGAAATGCTGTAGATCATTTTTTTAGAGTGGCTGATGAAATGCGTTACAAAGTCCCGGAAGGATTAAAGTATTTTTGTCAATCTGAAGCTGTTGCATTTTATCTGCAAAAGTATGTAGTGTACAGAAAGCGTAAAATTTATGTGGGAGCAAAAGATTTTGCAGACTTATCCCCTCTTATTAAAAAATACAAGGATGAAAAATTCTTGTTACCTGCTTCTGATCAATTAAATGCAGATGCACCTGTTACATTAAACAACTTAAAAGTAGATTGGACTCAAGCTATTTTTTACAAAACTGTAATGAGTGACTTATCTGATTTGGCTGATGTTTATTATGACGTTTTAGCATTTTTTAGTCCAACCGGAATTAAATCTTTATTTAAAAACTTTCCGGACTTTAAACAAAACGACACCAGAATTGCTGTTTTTGGAAGTACAACACAAAAAGAAGCTTTAGACTATGGTTTAAGAATTGATATTCTTGCCCCAACTCCTGAAACACCTTCTATGACAATGGCTTTAGAAAAATACATTAGTGAAGCAAACAAAGGAAAATAAATTCTTTTTAAATTACAATATTTAAAATTCCAAATTCCAACTTTCTGTTGAGATTTGGAATTTTTCTTTTTTAGATGAAACTCTAACAAACACACTCAAACCTTGATATTGTCCTCGGTATCCGTAGTTGAAGCAAAAAAAATTATCACAATCGGTCTCCCACGGCTAAAACCCTGGACTATAATTGAAATACGATTAATTTCTTATATCAATCTTTGGTCTCAATACTATTTTAAATTCTTGTTTCATATTAATCATTTGGAATTTGGAGTTTCAAACATTGGAATTTTCTTTTTTACAGCATTTTGAGTACATTTGATTTCTAACTAAAACCTAAACAACTAAATTAGTTTCAAATTACAACTCATGAAAATTAACTCCCTTATAATTGAAATTGACGGTATCGACAAGGAAATTCTTCGTTACTTAATGGATGATGCCCGAAAACCTATTTTACAAATTGCCAATAAAATAGGGATTTCCGGAGCGGCGATTCATCAACGTTTAAAAAAATTGGAGCAATCGGGTGTGATTTCTGGATCAAAATTTACCGTAAATCCAAAAGTTTTAGGTTATAACACTATGGCGTTTATTGGCGTTTATCTTGACAAAGCTTCCCGAAACTCTGAAGCCGTAAAGGACCTAAAAAAAATCCCTGAAGTTTTAGAATGTCATTATACTACAGGAAACTGGTCGGTTTTGATTAAAATCATCTGTCGCGACAACGAACATTTAATGCAACTTTTAAACACAAAAATTCAGGCTATCGAAGGGGTTTCGAGAACTGAGACTTTTATATCACTGGATCAGCAAATTGACAGGCAGATTCAATTATAATGAGATAATTAGATAATATGTCAATTAGATAATTTTAAAAACTCCATGATAAATATTAGACCTGAATTTAAAACATTAATTTTTTTCATATTATACTTTACTATTTCTTTTATATGTGACAAAACAAGTCCAAGTGGAGTATGCACACCAGGCTTGGGTTTTGTTTTATTTATGCTTGCAGTTCCGATAAGTATAATTTACACTTTGGTCCTTTTCTTTAAATATTATAGATCTCAAAACAAAGAATATCTAAATTCTATTTATTTGATCTCTGGAATATGGATCTTAATATTTATAACATTAAACTTTAACAATTAAGACAAAAAATAAACCCGACAGATTTAAAAACCTGTCGGGTTTGCTATAAATTATCTAATTGACACATTATTAATTCCTCCTATTCCCTGAATAAATCGAAATATAGTATAACAGCGTTGCAATAGAACCAATTGCCGCTACTACATAAGTTCTTGCAGCCCATTTTAAGGCATCTTTTGCTCCGGCTTGCTCTTCTTGTGTCAGCATGTGTTTATTTTCCAACCAGGCTAGCGCTCTGTTACTTGCATCGTATTCTACAGGCAAAGTAATGATTGTAAATAATGTTGTAGCCGCAAAAATGATTATTCCGATTAACAATAATTGCGGAAAAGTTCTGATCATCAAAATTCCTGCAAGTAAAATCCATTGTACATAATTAGATGCTACACTAACAATGGGTACTAACTTAGAACGCATTGTTAGCCATTCGTATCCTATTGAATGTTGAACTGCGTGTCCGCACTCGTGCGCTGCAACTGCCGCAGCAGCAGCGTTGCGATGATTGTAAACCGCTTCACTCAAATTAACCGTCTTATCTGACGGATTGTAGTGATCTGTTAACTGACCCGGAGTCGAGATTACACGAACATCTCTGATTCCGTTATCAGCCAACATTTTTTCGGCAATTTCGGCACCGCTCATTCCGTTTCTTAGTTGCAGTTTAGAATATAATTCAAATTTACTTTTCAATCTTGAGCTTACCAGCCAACTGAAAAGCATAATTGCTCCGGCAATAATTAAATATCCACTTCCCATGTTTATATATTTTTTAAATTGTTTTAGAATATGTTTTTTAAATATTCTACAATTTACGAACCATTTTTCTAAAATGCCAAAATGACATCCTAATTTTAAATTAAATTCCAAATAGGAAATTCCAAATTCCAATTAAGGATGTTTTTTAACCACGAATTTACTTCGTCTGTGCTATCGCTCGAGTCACGAATTAGCACGAATTGAATTTGTGGAAATTTGTGCAATTCGTGGCAAAAAAACTAAAATTTCTACAATCTTGTCATCCTGAGGAACGGAGGACCATACATGTAACTCCGCATAGTGATTCGTCAATCTTTGTCGAGTTTCTAGTGTGATCCTTCCTCCGTCAGGATGACAAACTGGATGTAAAAAAAATCCCAAACCCCAATCGTAAAATTGGAATTTGGAATTTAAAATATTTGGAATTTTTATTTATCCAACAAGGTTGATGATCTTCCCGGGAACAATAATCACTTTATTTGGAGTTCTTCCATCTAATTGACGTAATGTTCTTTCATCTTTCATAATGATTTCCTCGATTTGCACTGCGGTTAAATCCAAAGGCAATTCGATAGTGAAACGCATTTTTCCGTTGAAAGAAACGGGATATTCTTTACTGCTTTCTACTAAGTGTTTCGCATCAAAAACAGGAAAATCAACTGTTGCAATTGAAGTGGTGTGACCTAATTGTTCCCATAATTCTTCAGCAATGTGAGGTGCATATGGCGAAACCAAAATAGCCAATGGTTCAAGAATTGCTCTTGAATGACAATTTTGAGAAGACAATTCGTTCACACAAATCATAAACTGAGAAACCGACGTATTGAAAGAGAAATTCTCAATATCTTCTGCTACTTTTTTGATGGTTTTATGTAATGATTTTAAGTTGTCTTTTGTTGGTTCGTCATTATTAACGATTAAACCATTGTTCTCATCGATGTATAATCTCCACAATTTTTTCAAGAAGCCAAATACTCCTGAAATTCCAGCGGTATTCCAAGGTTTTGCCTGCTCTAACGGACCTAAAAACATTTCGTACAAACGCAAGGTATCAGCACCATATTCAGCACAAATATCATCCGGAGTTACTACATTGTATTTTGATTTCGACATTTTTTCGACTTCGCGGCCAACAATGTATTTTCCATTTTCGTCTAAAATAAATTCAGCATTTTTAAAATCTTCTCTCCAAGTTTTGAATTTCTCAACATCTAATTCATCTGATGAATTAACAAATGAAACGTCCGCATGTAATTCGTTTATATCCAATTCAACAAAAGAATCCTCATATATTGTAATTCCAGTGGTATTTCTTGTCGTTAACTCAAATAACTTTTCAGACAATTGGGTAAGTATATCATTCTTTATCCCGTTAATATTTACGTCTTGTCCTCTAGATAAAATTATAGTTATCTTAGATAAATCTAATTTCTTTTTTAATCCAATGAATTCTTTATAGTATTTTGAACTAACAAAGACCGATTCTCCATAAATCCCATCTCCAACAGTATCATTACCAAAACTATCTCTTCCTCCTGAAACACCAGTAATAGTTAATCTATAAACAAAAGCACTAGTTCCTAAAATCATTCCCTGATTAATCAGTTTTTTGAATGGCTCTTCTGTCGGAGCGAAACCTTTGTCTTTTAAGAATTTATTCCAGAAACGAGAATACAATAAGTGTCCGGTTGCGTGCTCGCTTCCTCCAATATATAAATCTACACTTTCCCAGTAAGCCAAAGCTTCTTTACTTGCAAATTCATTTTCATTGTGTGCATCCATATAACGCATCCAATACCATGAACTTCCGGCCCAACCTGGCATTGTGTTCAATTCTAAAGGAAAAATCGTCACATTGTCAACCAAATCCGTATTGACAACTTTATTGTTTTTTGAATCCCAAGCCCAAACAGCTGCATTTCCTAACGGCGGCAAACCATCTTCGGTTGGTAAATATTTCTCTACTTCTGGCAAAATAATTGGCAAATGCTTCGCATCGATCATTTTCGGAAGTCCATTTACATAATAAACCGGGAAAGGTTCTCCCCAATAACGCTGACGGGAAAAAACAGCATCACGCAAACGGTAATTTGTTTTTCCGCTTCCTTGTCCTATTTTCTCTAAAACCGTAATTACAGCCGTCGTTGCTTCTTTATAATTTAATCCGTTTAAGAAATCCGAATTGGCAATTTCGACATTGTCTTTTGAACCATAAGCGGCTTCAGAAATATCAACATTGGCAAAAATATTTTTGATTTCCGGCATTCCATTTTGTGATTTAAAGAAATTCGCAAAAGCATAATCTCTCTCATCTCCACAAGGAACCGCCATTACAGCACCAGTTCCGTAACCTGCCAAAACGTAATCTCCAATCCAAACCGGAATTGGTTCTTTCGTAAAAGGATGTTCAGCATAAGCTCCCGTAAAAACTCCAGAAATGGTTTTTACATCAGCCATACGCTCACGCTCTGAACGTTTTGCCGTTTTTTCGATGTACGCTTCAACAGTCGCTTTTTGTTCCGGAGTTGTAATTTTCGCTACCAAATCATGCTCTGGCGCCAAAGTCATAAAAGTTACTCCAAAAATAGTATCAGGACGAGTTGTGAATACATCGATTACCTCATCATGATTTTTCACGTTGAAAGAAACCATTGCACCAACCGATTTTCCGATCCAGTTTCTTTGCGATTCTTTTATAGATTCACTCCAGTCAATATCATTCAAACCTTGCAACAAACGCTCTGCATAAGCAGAAATACGCATGCTCCATTGGGTCATTTTTTTACGGATCACAGGATATCCTCCACGCTCTGAAACTCCGTTTACAATTTCGTCATTTGCTAAAACAGTTCCTAAACCGGGACACCAGTTTACTTCTGTTTCTGCCAAATACGTCATTCTGTATTGCAAAAGGATTTTTTCTTTTTGATCTTCAGAATAAGATTTCCATTCTGCCGCAGTAAAAATTGCAACGTTGTCGTCGCAAACTGCTTCTACCAATCCATTTCCTTCTTCTTCGAAAACTTTTACAAGTTCAGCAATATCAAAAGCTTTTCCTTCTTTTCTGCAATACCAAGAATTGAATAATTGAATAAAAATCCATTGAGTATGTTTGTAATAATCGGGATTCGAAGTACGAACTTCACGGCTCCAGTCAAATGAAAATCCGATTTTATCTAATTGTTTTCTGTATCCGGCAATTTGTTTTCCTTCTTTATCAACTCCACCATCAATATTTACGCGCGTTGTATCTTCAGGACGCTGTCCAGTTTGTATCGCATATTGTTCGGCAGGCAATCCAAAACTGTCATATCCCATTGGATGCAATACATTGAAACCCTGATGTCTTTTGAAACGAGAATAAACATCTGAAGCAATATAACCCAGCGGATGCCCAACGTGTAATCCCGCTCCGGATGGATAAGGAAACATATCTAAAACATAATGCTTTGGTTTTTCAGAATTGTTACTTGCAGCAAAAGTTTGGTTTTCAGCCCAATATTTTTGCCATTTTTCTTCGATTTCGTTTGGATTGTATTTCATTTTTTTTGAGTTGCTAAGTTACTGAGTAACTAAGTTTCTAAGTTTTTAGTGCGCAAATTTACATTTATTACAGATTGTACCAAAGCTATTTCGTTGACAAACAAATAAAATAACAAAATACGTATTTTTAATTAAGTAAAAATACTTATGTTTGCATTTTAATACTTAGAAAATAATCTTTTTGCTTAAGATTGTGAAGTCTATAAAGTTCCGGAGGAACGAACCATATTGTAGGGCTGGACTTCAGTCCAGTTTAAACGAAGACCAGCGAAAGAATTATTAATCAAAAAAGAATTATTTTTGAATAGCATTAAAAAAATCAAAATGGCTGACAGCAAAAAATACAAAGTTGAAGTTCGGGTTTGGATTGAAGAAACTGAAGGAGCTTTTCTTGGAATTGGAAAAATCTGGTTGCTTGAAAATATTCGCAAAACAGGTTCTATAACCAATGCTGCCAAAGAAATGAAAATGGCGTATCGTCAGGCCTGGCAATTAGTAGAAGAAATGAATCAGCGCGCTGAAAGTCCTTTAGTAGAAAAACTGCTTGGTGGAAAAGGCGGCGGCGGTGCAAAACTGACTGAAGCCGGAGAAAAAGCAATTTCTGTTTTTTATGAAATTGAAAAACGTATTAAGGATTTTGCTTTAAAAGAAACTCAAAATCTGAAATTTTAAACTCATTATTTTATTTAAAAAAACAAAATAACCAAAACCATTTTTTTTAATCCTCAGTATTCATTTTAAAACATACTGAAAGCTAAACCCTAGATTATGAACCAAAAATTATATCTGATTTTTCTTTTTATAAGTTTGAAAAGCTTTTCTCAAACTGAAAAATCAAAAACAGTTCAAGACAGCATCAAAAAAGAAGATTTAAACGAAGTTATCATTACCGCTTCCCGTCGTTCTGAAAATATCATGCATTCTCCTATAAGTATCGAACAATTGAAATCGGCGGAAGCCAAGAAAATGGGATCCCCAAGTATTTATGAAGCACTTGAAAATGTAAAAGGCGTTCAGATTATTACGCCGAGTTTGGGATTTAAAGTGATAAATACGAGAGGTTTTGCCAATTCGACCAACGTTAGATTTGCGCAATTGGTTGACGGAATCGACAATCAGGCACCACATTTAGGTGCGCCAATTGCGAATGCACTCGGAGCAAATGATCTTGATATTGACAAAATCGAAATAATTCCAGGAACGGCTGCGGCTTTGTACGGAATGAACGCCATAAATGGTCTTGCAAATATTCAGACTAAAAATCCATTCGAATATCAAGGCATCAGCATTCAGCAATTAACCGGCGTAAATCATGTCGGCAATATTGACCGGTTTTCACCGAAAATATATTCGCAATTTAATTTAAGATTTGCCAAAGCATTTACTGAAAAATTTGCTTTCAAAATAAATGCATCATCAACCGGCGGAACAGATTGGGTTGCCGATGACCGAAACGATTTGGCTCCACTTGCCAATGCATCAACCAATTTATTTGGTGCAGACAATCCGGCTTATGACGAAGTCAACGGATACGGAAATGAATCGGCGAACCGAAAAACACTGAATTTAAACGGTAAAAACTACGTTGTTGCCAGAACGGGTTATCGCGAAACTGATATTTCAGATTATGAAATCAAAAATTATAAGGCGGATATTGGTTTTTATTTCCGTCCGAAGCAGGGACATGAATTATCAGCAACATATAAAACGGCTTTAATAAATACAATTTATCAACGTTCGAATCGGTTTAGATTAGACAATTATACCTTAAATCAATTTGCTGTTGATTACCACACACCAATTTTTCAGGTAAAGGCATACGCAACAACCGAAAATACGGGAGACTCTTATAATATGCGTTCCTTAGCCGAAAATATGGATCGCGCTTATAAATCAGACGATAAATGGTTTACCGATTATTCAACTGCCTATAAAAATGCCATTACGGGTGGTGCAACAGTTGCCGATGCACACAGAATGGCAAGAACTTCATCTGATCAGGGACGATTTGTCCCTGGAACAGAAGCTTACGAAAACAAGAAAAATGAATTAATCGACATCAACAATTGGGATATTGGCGCGGCACTACGTGTAAAATCAACTTTGGTTCATGGCGAGGGTTTAATTAATTGGGATAAGGCTTTTGCTTCTTTCTTCGAAAAAATAGACGCCAAATTATTAAGCGGATTCGATTATAGAAATTATATAATTGTTCCCGATGGAAATTATTTCATTAATCCTGTAAGCAGTTCCGAAAATTTGACTTATCAAAAAACAGGCGGATTTACACAATTGACAAAAAATTTATTCGAGGAGAAATTAACTTTGGGCGCGACTTTAAGAGTTGACAAAGCTGATTATTTTGATGCTAAATTCACGCCTCAATTTACTGCAGTTTATTCTCCAAAAGAAACCATTAGTTTTAGAACATCTTATCAAACCGGATATCGTTTCCCTAGTATTTTTGAAGGATTTTCGAATGTAAATTCAGGTGGTGTAAAACGTGTTGGTGGTTTGAGAATTATGTCTGACGGAATTTTCGAAAATTCGTACACTAAAGCTTCAATTGATAAATTTCAGGCGCAGGTCAACAGTGATGTAAACACAAATGGTTTAACTCAGGCGCAGGCCATTGAAAAGAATAAAAATACGATTCAGAAAAATCCATATACTTATTTAGAACCTGAATTTGTAAAATCTTTTGAATTTGGATTCAGAGCAATGGCCTTAAACCGAAATCTTTTTATTGATGTCGATTTTTATTACAACTCCTATAAAAATTTCATTGCTCAGGTTGAAGCCAGTATTCCAAATACTAACGATCCCAATTTAATTCCGACCGCATTGTATTCGAAAAACACGCAAAATCGTTATCGTTTATGGACGAATTCTAAAAGTAAAATTTACAATTACGGAGGAAGTTTAGGTTTAAGATATCGCATTGATCAGACTTTTACCGCTTTGACAAATATTACTTACACTAAACTTGACAGAACAGACGATAAAGATGGCTTAGAAGACGGTTTTAATACACCTGAATTTAATGTGAACGGAACGTTATTAGCCAATAATATCTGGAGAAATCTTGGCGCGAGCGTAACGGCCCGTTATCAAAACAATTTTGATTACGTTTCTTTTTTAGTAAGCGGGACTGTTCCGGCCTATTGGACCATGGATGCACAGGTAAATTATGGTTTCAAAAAAGGAATTTCAGCTAAATTAGGAGCAACGAATGTCTTAAATAAAACCTATACTTCTATTCTTGGCGGACCGTCAATTGGCGGGTTATATTATTTATCTTTAGTTTGGGAAACGAAATAAATCTAACCGCAAAGTGCACTAAAGAAGCTTACTTATCTCACGCAAAGTCGGGAAGTCGCAAAGTTTTTATATTCTTTGCGACTTCCCGACTTTGCGAGATTAAATAGAAACAACTTTGCAAACTTGGCGCAAAACTTAGCGTACTTTGCGGTTAAATCAACTTTTTATTCAATATCTAATCGTATATTTATGGAACAAAAGTTAAAACTTTGATCGTTATTAACTTTAAATAAAGAAATTCTTTATTATTTTTACCACATAATTTAAGCATACTATGAGTTCTAACTTTGATAAATTTCAAAAGCGCAGGTTAATTTCCTCTTATTTTTCGGTTGTATTAAGTGTTTTTCTGGTACTATTCCTTTTAGGAGTACTCGGATTATTCATTATCAATTCTAAAAAACTGGCTAATGATTTTAAAGAAAAAATCGCAATGACGGTTTTCTTTAAAAACGAAGCCAATGATAGTGTTATCAAAGCATTCAACGCTGAATTAAAAAGAGCGCCTTTCGCAAAATCTTATGCTTATGTTTCTAAAGAAAAAGCAGCAAAAGAGCATACAGATATTATCGGAGAAGATTTCTTAACCTTTTTGGGTGAAAACCCATTATTGAATTCTTACGACATTCACTTAAAAGCAGATTACGTTGAGAGAGACAGCATTTCTAAAATTGAAAGCAGTTTACGTCAAAATACAATGATCGAAGATATTGTTTACGACAAACAATTGGTAAATCTGGTAAACGACAACATCAAAAAAGTAAGTATGTGGATTTTAATTATCAGTGCTTTCCTTGCGATAATTGCTGTTTTATTAATCAACAGTTCGCTACGTTTATCCATTCACTCGAACCGTTTTATCATTAAAACCATGCAAATGGTGGGCGCAACAAAATCGTTTATACGTAAACCATTTGTAATGCGTAGTGTAAAATTAGGAATGTTGGGTGCCGGATTGGCTATTATAGCTTTGATTGCACTTTTACTTTATGTAGAAACTAATTTCCCGGGATTAGGAATTTTAGAAGATAAGGTTTTAATTGGATTGGTATTATTAGCCGTTTTCGGATTAGGTGTTTTAATTACCTGGGTAAGCACGCATTTTGCAACACAACGTTTCCTGAATTTAAGAACAGACGATCTTTATTAATTTTAGATTGTAGATTTAAGATATTAGATTAAAAACAAACTCATAAAACAGAGGATGGGATTGCTTCGTTCCTCGCAATGACAAAATGAAAAACAATATTAAAGAAGAACAACAACCTCAAAAACAAGAATTCCTTTTTGACGGTATCAATTACAAAATCTTATTGATCGGGATTGGTGTAATCGCTTTGGGATTTATCTTAATGTCCGGTGGAGGAAGTGATAATCCGAATGTTTTTAATGAAGATGTTTTTAGTTTTAGACGTATTCGTTTAGCTCCGACAACTGTTTTAATCGGTTTTGGAATCACGATTTATTCTATCTTCAAAAAATCAAAATAGACTTTTTTAGACTCCTTAGAATTCTCAGACATCTTAGATTATTAGATTAATCTTTTAAAAAAGTCTAAAATCTAAGATGTCTAAAAATCTAAAAATCTAATTAAATGAATACATTACAAGCTATCGTTCTTGCCATTATTGAAGGAATCACAGAATTTTTACCTGTTTCTTCAACTGGACACATGATTATTGCCTCTTCTTTTTTTGGAATCGCACATGAAGATTTCACTAAACTTTTCACGATTGTTATTCAGCTTGGTGCTATACTTTCAGTTGTCGTTTTATACTTTAAACGTTTTTTTCAAACACTTGATTTTTACTTTAAACTTTTAGTTGCTTTTATTCCAGCCGTAGTTTTAGGATTATTGC
>RCUK01000984.1_pt1 | contig 20171 bp, 17 predicted proteins | sample 2166381 | NCBI WGS metagenome assembly RCUK01 (sample SAMN09932809, study PRJNA488358) | compost metagenome | isolation source: compost soil in an enriched community | place: Germany: Experimental Botanical Garden | reverse complement strand
GCGAAGATCTCCGAGGCCGAGGCCGAACCGCGGTTGATCAGCACCGCCAGCGGGCCATCCCAGGCCACCGCTTCGCTGCGGTCGCTGTTGACGGTGACGCGGCCACCGGATTCGCGCACCTGCACCACCGGGCCCTGTTCGATGAACAGGCCGGTCAGCTCGATCGCTTCGTCCAGCGAACCACCGCCGTTGTTGCGCAGGTCCAGCACCACGCCGTCGAGCTTGTCGGTTTTGAAGCCGGCCAGCAGCTTGGCCACGTCGCGGGTGGCCGAGGCATAGTCGGCGGCGTTGCGGCGACGGCCTTCGAAGTCCTGGTAGAAGGTGGGCAGCTTGATCACGCCGACCTTGCGCGCAGGCTCCCCGTCCTTGGCCGGGATGCTGAGGGTTTCGCCCTTGGCGGCCTGTTCGGCCAGGCGCACCTTCTGCCGGGTCAGCACCAGGGTGTGGTGCTTGCCGTCCACGCCTTCCTCGGCCGGGATGAACTCCAGCCGCACCTGGGTATCGGCCTTGCCGCGGATCTTGGCCACCACGTCGTCGATGCGCCAGCCGATCACGTCCTCGATCGGCCCGGACTTGCCCTGGCCGACGCCGACGATGCGATCGCCCGCCTTGAGCGTGCCGTTGACCGCCACCGGACCGCCGGCGATGACCTCACGGATCACCACCATGTCGTCCTGGCGCTGCAGCTGCGCGCCGATGCCTTCCAGCGACAGCGACATGGCCTGGTTGAAGTTCTCGGCGGTGCGCGGGGTGAAGTAATCGGTGTGCGGATCGACCGCGCTGGTGTAGGCATTGAGGAAGAACTGGAACACGTCCTCGCCCTTCAACTCGTTGACCGACTTTTCCAGCGTCGCGTAGCGCTTGTCCAGCGTCTTGCGGATCTCCGCCGGCTGCTTGCCGGCCAGCTTCAGGCGCAGCCAGTCGTTTTTGACCGACTTGCGCCAGAGGTCGTCAAGCTCGGCATTGCTGGCCGCCCACGGCACGTCCTTGCGGTCGTACTCGAACTTTTCGTCGCTGCTGAAATCGAACTCCTGCTTGAGCTGCTTGCGCGCAAAGCCGATGCGTTCGCCCACGCGCTGCTTGTACACCGCAAACACCTGGAAGGCCGGCTCCAGCTCACCACCGCGGATGGCCGTGGCGATGTTGGCCTCGAACGGGGCGAAGCGGGTGATGTCGGCCTGGGTGAAGAACTGCTTGCTGCCGTCCAGTGCTTCCAGATAGCGCTTGAACACGTCCTTGGACGTGGCCGCGTCGAGCGCGCGCGGCCGGTAGGCGTAACGGCTGTCCGACAGCAGTCCGTAAACCAGCTTGGAGGTGGTCACCTGGTCGGCCGTCGCCGCCGAGGGCAGCGCCGGCGAATCGGCATAGGCGGCCAGTGCCAGCGGCGCGGTGAGCGCCAGGGCCATCAGGAATGCGGGGGCTTTGAATTTCATCAACTTGCTCATGGCACCTTGCCAAGGGGGAGACTGCGTGCGGATCAGACCACACGACAGTGCCGAAAGTTGCCGGGTTTGTCATCCACTCCCGCGCAACGTGGATTTCCAGCCTAAACCGCGACCTGTAGCAAATTGTGAATGGCGCCGGGACCGGCACGGCGAGCGCACACGCCGGCCACCGGGCCGGCACTGTCGCGTGGCCCGTTGCGGGCCCGGGTGGGCTGGACGGGTCCGGCCATCGGCCGGACACCGCGCGGGTCAGGCGACCCCCGCTCCCTTGGCCTGCACGTCGGCGTGGTAGGACGAACGCACCATCGGGCCGGAGGCCACGTGGCTGAAGCCCAGGGCGTAGCCGTAGACCTCCAGTTCCTTGTATTCCTCCGGCGTCCAGTAACGCAGCACCGGATGGTGGTGCGGCGTGGGCTGCAGGTACTGGCCGATGGTGATCATGTCCACGTCGTGGGCACGCAGGTCGCGCATCGTCGCGCGCACCTGGTCCATGTCCTCGCCCAGGCCAAGCATGATGCCGGACTTGGTGGCGATGGACGGATGCTGGGCCTTGAAGTTCTTCAGCAGGGTCAGCGACCACTGGTAGTCCGCGCCCGGCCGCACGTTGCGGTACAGGTCCGGCACGGTTTCGATGTTGTGGTTGAACACGTCCGGCGGGTTGGTGGCCAGGATGTCCAGCGCACGCTCCATGCGGCCCTTGCCGCGGAAGTCCGGGGTCAGCACTTCGATGCGGGTGTTGGGCGACTTCTCGCGGATGGCCCCGATGCAGTCGGCAAAGTGCTGGGCACCGCCGTCGCGCAGGTCATCGCGGTCCACGCTGGTCACCACCACGTACTTCAGGCCCATGTCGGCCACGGTCTGGGACAGGCTGGCCGGCTCGTTGGCGTCCGGCGGCTTGGGCCGGCCGTGGGCGACGTCGCAGAACGAGCACCGCCGCGTGCACACCTCGCCCAGGATCATGAACGTGGCCGTGCCGTGGCTGAAGCACTCGTGGATGTTGGGGCAGCTGGCCTCTTCGCAGACGGTCACCAGGCGGTTTTCGCGCAGCTTGGCCTTCAGCGTCTGCACGGCGTTGCCGGAGGGGATGCGGACCCGGATCCAGGACGGCTTGCGCAGGACCGGGGCGTCGGCGAACTGCACCGGCGAGCGGCCGATCTTGTCACCGCCCAGCTGTTTGACCCCGGTCTGCAGCGGCGCGGCGGACGGCGTGTCACCCTGCACGACCTGCAGGGGAATGATGCGAGCGGTGGTTTCAGTCATGGCCTTGGTCGGCGGCGTTCACGCCGCCCCTGTCAGATCGGGCAATTCGGTGGTCGGCTGGAGGTCCAGGCCGAACTGGCGGGCCAGATGGCCCAGCAGCACCGGCTTGACGGCCGCCATGCCGGACGGTCCCCCCAAGTCTACCACCGAGGTCACCTGCAGCCCTTGATAGCCACAGGGGTTGATGCGGTGGAACGGCTCCAGGTCCATGGCCACGTTGAAGGCCAGCCCGTGGAACGTGCAGCCCCGGCGGACCCGGATGCCCAGCGCGGCCACCTTGGCCCCACCGACATACACCCCCGGCGCCCCGTCCAGGCGTTCAGCGCCGATATTCCATTCGTCCAGGGTGTCGATGATGGCCTGCTCGATCCGGCACACGTAATCGCGCACCCCGATCCCCAGCCGGCGCAGCTGCAGCAGCGGGTAGACCACGATCTGGCCGGGCCCGTGGTAGGTCACCTGGCCGCCACGGTCCACGTGCAGCACCGGGATATCGCCCGGGGCCAGCACGTGCTCGTCTTTGCCGGCCTGGCCGAGGGTGAACACCGGATCATGCTCGACCACCCACAGCTCATCGGCGCTGGCGTCGGTGCGCGCATCGGTGAAACGCTGCATCGCATGCCAGACCGGCGCATAGGGCTGGCGACCGAGATCGCGCACGATCGCCGGCTGCGGCGCGCGGCCGCCCGGTGCGGGGGCGGTATCGCAGGCGCCTACAGCGTCCACTTCACTTCCGGGTGGTCACGCAGCGCGGCGTGCGCGGCGTCGTACTGTTCGCGGCTGTCGGCCTTGAACACCAGCCGCACCGACACATACTTGCCGTTGGACGAGTGTTTCCAGCTGACCCGCTCGGTCAGTACTTCGACGCCGGCCAGCTCAAGCAGGCGCGGCAGTTCGCGTTCCAACTCCTGGCCGGCCGCGCCCATGGCGCTGAGTTCGAACTGGCCGGGGAACTGGAAGCCGTGGTCGGGGTTGTCAGACTTGATCTCCATGACCGCGATTATGGGGACGCTTGCGACCGAACCCAAGCCTTGCATGATCGTGCCCACAGCTGCGCCCAACGCTACGTGAAAATCGGTCTTCACCAGCAAGACGCACCAATGCGTGCGCGGGTCTGGTCACTACCTCACGCGCTCACTACGCTGCTTCGGCATAAAAACAGAACAAATCCTGAGCGGGAAGCCCATGTCGTTGAAGCCCTATGCGTTGTCGGCCGCACTCGCCGGCGTCCTGGCGCTCGTCGCCCCTGCGGTCCAGGCCGCCAACCAGTGTGGACCGGACGCGATGCGCGAGCATCCGCCGCAGGTCAATTTCCGTGTGGACAACGACCTGTTCGGCGGCGCCGACCAGGACCAGGGCTACACCAACGGTGCACAGATCACCCTGGTTTCGCCCAACCTGGTGGACTACACCGACGACCCCTGCCTGCCGCGGCTGGCGCGCTGGGTCAACCGGCACCTGGAGCGGCTGCACCCGGGCGAGTTCGAACAGCAGAACATGATCTTCAGCCTGGCCCAGGGCATCTTTACCCCCACCGATTTCACCCGCAAGGACCTGATCGAGGACGACCGTCCCTACGCGGGCGTGCTGATCGGCAGCTTCGGCTACAACGCCCGCCGCGGTGACCGGCTGCAGACCACCCAGCTGGCGCTGGGCGTGGTGGGGCCGTGGGCGCAGGGCGAGGAAGTGCAGAACGCGGTGCACAGCCTGCTGGGCGATGAGAAGTTCCAGGGCTGGGACAACCAGCTGCACAACGAGCCGGTGTTCATGCTCACCCACGAGCGCATGCGCCGCTGGCCGGCCGATGCCACCGACAACCTCGGCGGCTGGGGCTGGGACGCGATCAGCCACTACGGCGGTGCGGTGGGCAACCTGGCCACCCACGTCAATGCCGGTGGTGAAGTGCGGTTCGGCTGGAAGCTGCCGGACGACTTCGGCAGCACCCCGCTGCGCCCGGCCGGCGAAAACACCGCGCCCACGCGCGGCGGCAAGCCCAGCGGGTGGTCGTTCCATCTGTTCGCCACCACCGATGCCGCCTGGGTGATCCGCGACATCACCCTGGACGGCAACACCTTCCGCAACAGCCACAGCGTGGACAAGCGCCACGTGGTCGGCCAGGTCGGCTACGGCATCGCGGTGATGCGCGGGCGCTGGAAGTTCGCCGTGGCCCGTTACCACAGCACCCGCGAGTTCGATGGCCAGCGCGAAGCACCCGTGTTCGGCAGCTTCACCATCAGTCGCTCGATGTAATCGAGTGACGGAGGGTGAAGCGTAGGTGCCGACCGTGGTCGGCACGCCGATGCTCGGTGTAGTCGCTCGATGTAATCGAGTGACTGAGGGTGAAGCGTAGGTGCCGACCTTGGTCGGCACGCCGATGCTCCGCACAATGAACCCAAAAAAAGACCGGCGTGCGCCGGTCTTTTTCTTACCGCGGTCGGGCCGGAATCATTCCGATTCCCACCACATCCAGAAGCTGTCCCACAGGCGCTTGAAGAAGCCGGCTTCTTCCACCGCGGCCACGGCCACCAGCGGTGCCTCGGCGACAGTCTTGCCGTCCAGGGTCACCTTCAGGGTGCCGATCTTCTGGCCAGCGGTGAACGGCGCTTCCAGGGTCTTGGGCACGTCGATGGTCGGCTTGAGGTCGTTGTAACGACCGCGCGGCACGCTCACCAGCAGCGGCTGGGCCACGCCCAGCTGCACCTTGTCCACGGCGCCCTTCCACACCTTGTGCTCGGCCACGGCCTTGCCCGGCTCGTACATGCGGTGGGTTTCAAAGAAGCGGAAGCCCCAGTTGAGCAGCGCCAGGCTGTCATCGGCGCGCTGCTTTTCCGAGCTGCCGCCCAGCACCACCGCGATCAGCCGCTGGTCACCCCGCTGGGCCGAGCTCATCAGGCAGTAGCCGGCTTCGGAGGTGTGGCCGGTCTTGATCCCGTCCACGCTGCCGTCGCGCCACAACAGCAGGTTGCGGTTGGGCTGCTTGATCGAGCCGACGGTGAATTCCTTCACCTTGTTGTAGGCGTAGGTTTCCGGGTAATCGCGCACCATCGCCCGGCCCAGCAGCGCCAGGTCGTAGGCGGTGCTGTGGTGGCCCGGGGCGGTCAGGCCGTGGGCGTTGACGAAGTGCGAGTTCTTCATGCCGATCTTGGCGGCGTAGCTGTTCATCAGCGAGGCGAAGGCCTCTTCGCTGCCGGCCACGTGCTCGGCCAGGGCGATCGCGGCATCGTTGCCGGACTGGATCGCCATGCCCTTTTCCATGTCTTCCAGGCGTGCGGTCTGGTTGACCGGGAAGCCGCTGTAGCTGCCATCGGTGCCCGCGCCGCCTTCGCGCCAGGCGCGCTCGCTCATCATCACCTGGTCGTCCGGACGGACCTTGCCGTTCTTGACCTCGGCGGCCACCACGTAGGAGGTCATCACCTTGGTGATGCTGGCCGGGGCCAGCTGTTCATGCTCGTTCTCGCCGGCCAGCACCTGGCCGGTGGCGTAATCCATCAGGACCCACGCCTTGGACACGCTGGGCTTGGGCGCCGGCGGGGTGGCAACGGTGGCCGGGGCGGCGGCAGGCGCGGGCGCCGGCTGCGGGGCCGGCTGCGGAGTCTGGGCGGAGACCATGCCCACGAACAGGGTCGTGGCCATGGCAGCAGCGGCAAAGCGGAATTTCATCGGACAGCAAGCTCCAGGGAAGGCGCCAAGGGTGGAGAGGTTGGGTACGGCATTGTAGGCCCATGCGGTGGCACGCGCGGCGCGCCACCGGGGCCGGGTTCAGTCCTTGACGATCTGCGGCGACCCCAGGCCCAGACCGGCGATGCGGCCGGCAAGTTCCGAAGCGCTGGCGTGGTCGGCCGCCGGCACCCGCAGGCGCCACAGCGTGCGGCCCCCGCTGGCGATGTCGCTGATGGTGGCGCCCACGATACCGGCCGAGGACAGCTGGCCCAGCGCGCGGGTGGCGTTGTCACGGCTGGCAAAGCTGGCCACCTGCAGCAGCACCGCCCCGACCTGCTGCGGCAGGCTGCCGGTGGCCGGCGACGGTGCGGGGCGCGGGGCCGGGCGCGGGGCGGCCGCAGCCACCACCGGCGCGGCCGGCAGGGCGCTGACCGTGACCGGCGCGTCGTCGATCTGCGCGGCCTGGGTGGCGGCCGGACGGCCGCTGGACGGGCTGGCCGGCAGGCGCCCCACCAGGCTGTCCATGTCGCTGGCCGGACGTGCCGGCGCGGCACTGGCCACGCTGGCCGCGGCGCGACGCTCGCGTCGGGACGGCTTGTCGGCCAGCAGGTTGCCTTCGCCCGGGGTCAGCGCGCGCACTTCCACGTTGCCGGTGCCGCGCTGGGTGATGCCCAGGCGCACGGCGGCGGCGTAGCTGAGGTCCACGACCCGGCCGTCATGGAACGGGCCGCGATCGTTGACCCGCACGATCACCGACTCGCCGTTGTCCAGGTTGGTCACCCGGGCAAAACTCGGCAGCGGCAGGGTCTTGTGTGCGGCGGTGAAGGCGTACATGTCATACACCTCGCGGTTGGAGGTAAGCCGACCGTGGAACTTGGCACCGTAGTACGAGGCGGTGCCCTTCTCGGCATAGCCGCTGGTCTTGTCCAGCACCTGGTACTGCTTGCCCAGCACGACATACGGCGATTTGTTGCCCACCGGCGAGCGCGGCAGGTCGACCACCTCCGGCTCGGGGATGCAGGCCACGTTGGGGATGTAGCTGGGCGTGCTGTCGTTGACCCCGGGCTTGTACAGGCCGCCGGCGCGGTAGTCGCCCCGGGTGCTGGGGTCTTCGGTGGCTGCCTTGTAGGGCGAGCCCTCCGGGCAATGCGCCGGACGCCCGCCCTTGCCCTGCACCAGCGTGCCGCTGCCGGGCTTGGCGCTGCCGGCGCTGGCCGGCTTCTTGGGCGCGCTGCTGCAGGCGGCAAGCGCCAGGATCAACAGACCGGGGACCAGCCATCTGCAACGTGCGCGTGCGTTCATGCCGGCGGCAGCTCCTTGCCGGCGATGGCCTCGGACAGCTGGTAGACGGCCATCGCGTACATTTTGGAGAGGTTGTAGCGGGTAATGGCGTAGTAGTTCTGGAAGCCCAGCCAGTACTGCCTGCCGGCGCTGCCTTCCAGGGTGATCGGGGTGGCGGTCAGCCCTGGCGGTACCGGCACGCTGGGCTGGTAGCCGCGCTGGGCCAGGTCGGACAGGGTCCAGGTGGGGGCCCATTCGGTGGGATTGAACGCCTCGCGGCCTGCGGCCAGCGTGGCCGGCACCGCGACCGGACCGCCGCGCACCCAGCCGCCCTTCTTGACGAAGTAATTGGCGATCGAGGAGAACACGTCGTCGTAGCTGTTGAACAGGTCGCGGCGGCCATCGCCGTTGCCATCCACCGCGAAATCCAGGTAGCTGGAGGGCATGAACTGCCCCATGCCCATCGCGCCGGCGTAGCTGCCCTTGATCGTGGTGATGTCCAGCTTCTCGTCGCGGGTCAGCGCGAACAGGCGGGCCAGTTCATCGCGGAAATACAGTTCGCGGCGGACCTCGCGCTCAAGCTTGGCCGGATCCCCGCTGCGCGGATAGTTGAAGGCCAGCGTGTACAGCGCATCGAGCACCCGGTAACTGCCGGCGTTGCGGCCGTAGCTGGTTTCCACCCCGATGATGGCCACGATCACCTCGGCCGGCACCCCGGTGCGCTGCTGCACACGGGCCAGCTCGTCGCGGTGTTCGGCCAGGAACCTGCGCCCGCCGTCGATCCGCGCCTGGCTGATGAACATCGGCCGGTATTCGTTCCACGGCTTGACCCGTTCGGCCGGGCGCGACATCGCGGCGATGATCGGATCGCGCACCTGCGCCTGGGCCAGGGTGGCCTCGATCTGTGCGGCGGGAATGCCATAGCGCCTGGCGGTATCGCGCACGAAGTTGGCGCGGGCGACCTCGAACGGTACCGGGGTCAGATCGACCGGCGCGGCGCTGGACGCCGTCGCTTCCGGTGCCGCCTCGGCAGGACCCTTGGCGGCGTTGACCGGCTTGTTGGGCGCACCCGAGGCCTGCGGCGTCGGTGACGGGGAAGGCGGCTGGGTCGCGCAAGCGACCAAACCGAGCGTGAGCATGCAGGCCAGGGAGCGTCGGATCATCGCGGCAGGTTAGCAGGTCAAGGATGAATTAAAACCCCTAAGACCATGAATCACAACGATTTGCCTGCGCGGCGGGACAATCGTTAAGACCGTGTCCAGATTGACGCTGCCACGCGCCCCATTCAGCCGGCATGCCGACAATGCCGGCGCCCGCTGCCTTCGCAGCGGCTGTCAGCGCGGCATCGGCCGGCTCCGGCACGCGTTAAGGTTTGCCGGTTGCGCCCCCATCCCCATGGACGCAACCGGCCAAACCGACCAGGTCGGTACCTGCGCAGCGTGCAACTCCCCAGCGCACGCCGCGCTCCTTGTACCCGTGAGGTCAACTACGCCCCGTCAAGCTCCCCAGATGCTGCGCTTGGCTCACGGCACCCTGCTGACGGGCCGCCATTGTGCAGGCCGTTTACGACAAGTCCATTGATCAGGATCAAGCGACGTCATATGTGTGCGCCACATCTCACTTTTGCGCCACTTTCTTGACGATACCTGCACCAAACACGACAGCAGATGACGCCGATTCCGCAATTCAGCCGTCCACTACGCCGCGACCGACGGCGGGCCGCGGCGCTGCCGGCCGTGGATCGGCTGCCTGCCGCGCACGGCCATCACCAGGCCGAATCCGGCCAGCAACGACACCGCCGAGGTGCCGCCATAGCTGATCAGCGGCATCGGCACCCCCACCACCGGCAGCAACCCGGAGATCATTCCGCCGTTGACCAGCACATAGACGAAAAACACCAGCCCGGTGGTGCCGGCCAGCAGCCGCGCGTAACCGCAGCGCGTGCCGGCGGCAATCCACAGGCAGCGCGCGATGACGAACAGGAACAGGCTCAGCACGGCCACCACCCCGACCCAGCCAAACTCTTCGGCCAGCACCGAGAACGCGAAGTCGGTGGTGTACTCGGGCAGGAAATCCAGCGCGGCCTGGGTGCCCTGCCCCCAGCCTTTGCCGTGCATGCCGCCCGAACCGATGGCGATGCGTGACTGGATGATGTTCCAGCCGGTGCCCAGCGGATCGTTTTCCGGATACAGGAAGGTCAGCACGCGGTCCTTCTGGTACTGCCGCAGCAGCCCGAACCAGGCCAGCGGTGCAGCGACCGCGACCCCGCCCAGGGCCAGCGCCACCCAGCCCCAGTGCAGGCCGGCCAGCAGCAGCGCGAACATCCCGCTGGCGGTGACCAGCGTGGCCGTGCCCAGGTTGGGTTGCAGCAGGATCAACGCCGCCGGCAGCCCGATCAGCAGCGCGGCCACCAGCACCACCGTCGGCCGTGGCGGCAGGGCCTGCCGGTGCAGGTACCAGGCCATCATCATCGGCAGGCTGAGTTTGAGCAGCTCGGAGGGCTGCAGATAGAACACGCCAAGGTTCAACCAGCGCTGCCCGTATTTGCCCGTGCCCACCATATACACCGCCACCAGCGGCAGCAGCGAGACCGCATAGACCCACGGTGACCACGCGCGCAGCTGCAGCACAGGCAATCGCGACAGTCCCCACATCGCCGCCAGGCCCGCTGCGTAGCGCGCCGCCTGGGCCTGCACCGGGCCTGCCACGCTATGCAGTACCGCCAGGCTGGCCAGCATCAACAGGCACAACGCGACCAGCAGCGGCAGATCCAGCGAACGCAGGCAGAAATGGAACGCGGCGCGGACGCGCTGCAGGTGGTCGAGCATGCGGGCGACTCCGGGTAGTTCGCCACGCACGGCAGACGGCGACACGGCAAGAGAACGCGGACCCTGGCGGCCCGGCACAAGCGCACGACCGTAGCATGCAGCCCCGCGCGCAACCTGAGCCTGGCCCCACCCCACCGGCGCTGCCGCCAAACGTGGGCCGGCGCGCCTGCAGCGGGACTGCCGCAATCAGCGCCTGGAGGACGGGCAGCGCGGCGGCGCCCTGCGCGTCGCGCTAGCCGTAGCCGCCGTGGACCGGCTGGTGGCTGCGCGCGGCCATCACCAGCCCGAAGCCGGCCAGCAGCGACACCGCCGAGGTACCGCCGTAGCTGATCAGCGGCATCGGCACGCCCACCACCGGCAACAGGCCGGAGATCATCCCGCCATTGACCAGCACATAGACGAAGAAGGCCAACCCGGTCGCGCCGGCCAGCAGGCGCGAGTAAGAATCGCGCGACTGCGAGGCAATCCACAGGCAGCGCCCGATCACCACCAGGTACAGCACCAGCACCGTGGCCACGCCAAGCCAGCCGAACTCCTCGCTGAGCACGGAGAACGCAAAATCGGTGGTCTGCTCGGGAATGAAGTTCAGGTGCGACTGCGAGCCCTGCCCCCAGCCCTTGCCATCGAAGCCACCGGAGCCGATCGCGATCTTGGACTGGATGATGTTCCAGCCGGTGCCCAGCGCGTCCATCTCCGGGTCCAGGAACATCATGATGCGGTCCTTCTGATACGGCCGCAGCAGCCAGATCCAGGCCACCGGCGCGGCCGCGGCCACGCCGCCGACCGCCACGCCCACCCACCACCACGGCAACCCGGCCAGCAGCAGCACGAACGCGCCACTGGCAGCGATCAGCACGCCGGTGCCGAAGTCCGGCTGCAGCATCACCAGGCCGGTCGGTACGCCGATGATCACCGCGCTCACCATCACCGTGGACAACCGCGGGGGCAGCGGCATCCGGTGCAGGTACCAGGCCACCATCATCGGCAGGCTGACCTTGAGCAGCTCGGCCGGCTGCAGGTAGAACAGTTTCAGGTCCAGCCACTGCCGCCCGTACTTGCCGGTACCCAGCACGAACACCGCCAGCAGCGGGATCATCGAGATCGCATAGATCAGCGGCGTGGCCGAGCGGATGCGCAGGATCGAGGCGCGCGAGATGGCCCACATCGCGCCCAGTCCGACCACGAAGCGCGCGCCCTGGGCAAACACCAGCCCGTCACCGCCGGCACTCTTGAGCACCGCCAGGCCGATCAGCATCAACGCGCCCAGGGCCAGGCACAGCACCCAGTCCAGCGAGCTGCAGAAGCGCACGACCATGTCGGTCGCCCAGCGCAGGAACACCTTCATCGGGCACGCTCCGGCGCCGTGGGCGCAGTCGGTGGGGGCGTGGCGGCCGGCACCGGCGCGCCCGGTGCGGGCAGCGGGGCAGGCGCCGGGACGCTCGGCAGGCCGACCACGATCGGCAGGGACTCCAGCGCCGCCGCGGCCGCATCGCCGGCGGCGCGTGCATTGCTGTCGCTGCCCTCGAAGGCGGTGATGCCGATGGCGGTGGTGCCACGTTCGCTGTCCAGCGGCTCCAGGCCGTCGGGCATCTTGCCCAGCAGCCACGCATCAAACAGCTTGCGCGCGATCGGCGCGGCGGCCGAACCACCGTAGCCGCCGCCTTCCACCGCGATCGCCACGGCGATGACCGGGTTCTCGGCCGGGGCGAAGCCCACGAACAGCGAGCGGTGGCGCAGGTGCATGGGCAGGCTCTTGGGATTGACCGCCGCGGTGCCGCGGCGACTGATCACCTGCGCGGTACCGGTCTTGCCGGCGATCGTGTACGGCGCACCGGCGGCGGCGCGGGCGCCACTGCCCCCGGGGCGCATGGTGCCCATCATGCCTTCGCGCACGGCCTGCAGGTTGCTCGCGCTGGGACTGACCGGCTTGGTCTCGCCGGCCGGCACCGCCGTCCAGTCCGCATCGAAGCCGGCACGCTGCTGCATCACCAGGTGCGGGGTGCGCAGCTGCCCATTGCCGATCCCCGAGACGCCATGGACCAGCTGCAGCGGGGTCACCTTCCAGTCGCCCTGGCCGATGCTCACGTTGACCGTGTCGCCGGGATACCAGCGCTCCTTGCGGGTCTTGTACTTGTGCTGCGGCGAGGGCAGGATCCCGCCGATCTCGCCGGTCAGGTCGATCCCGGTCGGCTCACCGAAGCCGTAATAGCCCATGTAGTGGTCGAACCGCTCGATGCCCATGTCCAGGGCCAGCTTGTAGTAGTACGTGTTGACCGACTGGGTGATCGACTTGCGCAGGTCGGTCCAGCCGTGGCCGCCACGGTTGGCGTCGCCCCAGCCGCGCGAGGTGCCCGGCAGGTAGAACATGCCGGTGGAGAGGATCCTGTCCTCCGGTTTGCGCGTGCCGCTGTCCAGCCCGGCCAGGCCGATCAGTGGCTTGATGGTCGAGCCCGGCGCCACCCCGCCCAGCACCAGGCGATTGAACTGGGGCCGCGAAGGATTGCTGTTGAGCGCCTGGAAATCGGCATGCGAAATGCCGTTGACGAACAGGTTCGGGTCGTAGGACGGCAGGCTGACCATGGCCAGGATCTCGCCGGTACGCGGGTCCATCGCCACCGCCGCGCCTTCGAACTCGCCGAAGGCCGCCACCATCGCCCGTTGCAGGTCCGCGTCGATGGACAGCCGCAGGTCGCTGCCCGATTGCGCCGCGACCCGCCCGATGGTGCGGATCGCACGCCCCTGCACGTTGGTCTCCACCTGCTCGTAGCCGACCTTGCCGCGCAGCTGGGGCTCGTAATAGCGCTCCAGCCCGGATTTGCCGATATGGGTCAGCGCGGCGTTGCCTTCGCCGAGGATCTCCAGGTCCTTGTCGTCGACCCGGCCGACGTAGCCGATGATGTGCGCGAACAGGTCACCATAGGGGTAGCGCCGGGTCAGGTAGGGTTCCAGCTCCACGCCGGGATAGCGCCAGCGGTCCACGGCAAAGCGCGCCATCTCCTCGTCGCTGACACGCAGCTTGAGGGTGACCGGCAGGAACTTGCGGCGGGCCTTGCGCGACTTGTTGAAGGTTTCGATGTCCTCGGGGGTGAGCGCGAGGATCTTCGCCAGCCCGGCCAGGGTGGCGTCCATGTCCTTGACCTTGTCCGGGGTGATGTCCAGCCGGAACGCGGGCACGTTCTCGGCGAGCAGGCGCCCGTTGCGGTCGTAGATCATGCCGCGCCCGGGCACCACCGGCCGCGGTTTGATGCGGTTGGCTTCCGAGCGGGTGGCGTAGATGTCGTGATCGAGCACCTGCAGCTTGAAGTACCAGCCGCCCAGCCCCAGCAGGCAGACCAGCACGCCGAGGAAGCCCAGCGCGGCGCGGCGCCGGAACTGCTCGGCTTCGGCATGGGGGTTCTTGGCCTGGCGGCGCACGTACATGTCAGCGACCGCGACGCCCGAAACGGACCGCATCGAGCAGCACGAACAGCAACGGCCACAGCCCCATGCCCAGCAGCGGGGCCCACCAGTACGACCACGGCAGGGTCGGTTCGCCGACCACGATGTGGACCACCGCGCTGACGATGCGATCGTTGAACAGCAGCCCGCCGATGGCCAGCATTTGCTGGGACATCGGGAAGAAGCGGATCCGCGCGCGGAAGCGCTGCAGGATGAAGGTCAGCATGACCAGGCGCAGCGCCTGCTCGCCCAGCACCCCGCCGTAGAGCAGGTCGGCGACCACGCCACTGGCAAAGGCGATGCCCAGCCCGACCCGGTCGGGGGCCTCGATCACCCAGTAGGCCAGCACCAGCGCCAGCCAATACGGGCGCAGCGGCTGCAGCAGCGCCGGCAACGGCAGCAGGCCCAGCAGCAATGCCACCACCACGCTGACCGGCAGCACCCACGGTTTGTCGCGCAGGCGGCTCATCGTTGTTCCTCCGGCGGCACTGCGCCGGTGTCGGCAGGGGCGGCCGTGGCCGGCGGTGTGGCTGGCGCCGGCGATGGCTGCGCTGGCTGCGCTGCCGGCGCTTGCCGGCCAGCGGGCGGCGCTAGCGGGGCAGGCGCGGCCGCCGCGGTGGGGTCGGCCGGAGCGTCCTGCAGCGGCGCCGTGGCCGGCCCGCCCGCTTCGCCGTCGCCGCTCAGGCGCAGGTTCGGCGGGATCCGGATCGCCGCGCCCGGCCGCAGCAGCAGGACGTCGCGGCCACGGTCCAGCTGGGCGGCCGGCTTGAGCTCGCCCACCAGGAAGGCATGGGTGTCATCGGGGCGCAGCGCGGTGATCTTGCCGACCGGGAAGCCGGCCGGGAAGCGACCGCCAAGGCCGGAGGTGACGATCTCATCGCCCACCTCCACCCCGGCGCTGAGCGGAATGTCGCGCAGTTCCAGGGTATCGCCGCGGCCGTACACGATCAGGCGCACGCCATTGCGCGCCACCGTCACCGGCACCGCATGGTCCGGGTCGGTCAGCAGCAGCACGGTGGCATTGCTGCCGGTGGTGGCGATCACCTGCCCCATCAGGCCACCGGCATCGATCACCGCCTGGCCCAGGTGCACGCCGTCGCGGCTACCGGCGGCCAGCACCAGGCGCTGCCGGACCGGGTCCAGGTCGATGTCCAGGATCGGCGCCAGCTGCACGTCCAGGCCACTGCGCTCGGCCACGTTGAGCAGCTCGCGCAGCTGCGCGTTGTCCAGTGCGGCGGTCTGCAGGCGGGTCAGGCGGGCGTTGGCGATCAGCAGCTGGTTGCGCAGCTGGCGGTTCTCATCGACCAGCTGGCCGTGGCTGGCCGCGTTGTCCTTGACCTGGGTGCCGAGCTTGCCGGGCAGCCCGGCCAGGGCCCAGACCGGCTGCACCAGCACGTTGGCCTGGGCGCGCAGGCGCGCCAGCCAGCCGGCCTGGTCGTCGAGCACGATCAGGGTGATGGCCAGGGCCAGGTAAGCGAGCAGCCGCAGTGGACTGGCGGCATCGCCCTGACGGGAGGCTACGGGAGGACCGGCGTAGGGCGGCACGACTGGCTTCGACTGGAGACAAACGGAAAGGGGATGCGACAACGCCCCGGCGCTGCGATGCCCGGCGTGGCGGGCACGCAGCGGGCATCACGCCGCAGGGGCGCGTGCATGGAACACCGCCGGAACGGCTTACTCCGGCGCAAAGAACTCGTTGCCGTGCATGTCCACCAGCTCCAGCGCACGACCACCACCGCGGGCCACGCAGGTCAGCGGATCATCGGCCACCTGCACGTGCAGGCCGGTTTCTTCGGAGATCAGGCGGTCCAGGTCGCGCAGCAGCGCGCCACCGCCGGTGAGCACGATGCCGCGCTCGGCCACGTCGGCACACAGTTCCGGCGGGGTCTGCTCCAGCGCCAGCTTGACCGCGCTGACGATGCCCGACAGCGGCTCGTGCAGGGCCTCGAGCACCTCGTTGGAGTTGATCTTGATCATCTTCGGCACGCCCTCGGCGAGGTTGCGGCCGGAGATTTCCATCTCGATCACTTCCGCCTGCGGGTAGGCGCAGCCCAGCTCCACCTTGATCCGCTCGGCGGTGGCTTCACCGATCAGCATGCCGTGGTTGCGGCGCACGTAGTTGGTGATCGACTCGTCGAAGCGGTCGCCACCGATGCGCACCGAGGCGGAGTAGACGATGCCGTTCAGGGAGATCACCGCCACTTCGGTGGTGCCGCCGCCGATGTCGATGACCATCGAGCCACGGGCTTCGGTGACCGGCATGCCGGCGCCGATCGCCGCGGCCATCGGTTCTTCGATCAGGAACACGTCACGCGCACCGGCCTCCTCGGCCGATTCCTTGATGGCGCGGCGCTCGACCTGGGTCGAGCCGGCCGGCACGCAGACCAGCACGCGCGGGCTCGGGCGCAGGAAGCGCGACTTGTGGACCTTCTTGATGAAGTGCTTGAGCATCGCCTCGGTGTAGGTGAAGTCGGCGATGACGCCGTCCTTCATCGGGCGGATGGTGGTGATATGGCCCGGGGTACGGCCGAGCATCTGCTTGGCTTCGGCGCCGACGGCAGCCACGGAACGGGTGCCACCGATGGCACGGTCCTGGCGCACGGCCACGACGGACGGCTCGTTCAGGACGATTCCCTGCCCGCGCACATAGATGAGGGTGTTGGCCGTGCCCAGGTCGATGGACAGGTCATTGGAGAACATGCCGCGCAGTTTCTTGAACATCTGGGAGTTGATCCTGAGGGGTGTCGCGCCCAACGCGGGATGGCGAAAAAATGGGCAGAATTCGAGGGCGACAAGCCTAGCAATCCCCCTGTGCGCGAGCAAGGACAAATCTGGTGCAAAGCAAGCCTTCCCGGCCATTCAGCCGAATTTTGATGCCGCCCGATGGCCCCGGTTCTGGCCCAAAGCCGCCTCACCCGTTAACCTTTGCGCCGCAGGGCGCCCGAGGGCGCCGTTTCGTTGCCCGCCCGGCGGGCCTCAAACTCCTTTCCGCATAGGCCTTAATCGATGTCCGCTTTGATCTGTGGTTCTCTTGCCTTCGACACCATCATGGTGTTCCCGGACCAGTTCAAGAATCACATCCTGCCGGACAAGGTGCATATCCTGAACGTGTCGTTCCTGGTCCCGCGGATGCGCCGGGAGTTCGGTGGTTGCGCAGGCAACATCGCCTACAACCTGCACCTGCTGGGCGGCGATCCGATCCCGATGGGCACGGTGGGCTCGGACTTCGGCCCGTACCGGGAGTACTTCCAGGGCCTGGGCATCGACCTGTCCCGGGTCAAGGTGATCGACGAGCTGTTCACCCCGCAGGCGTTCATCACCACCGATCACGACAACAACCAGATCACCGCCTTCCACCCGGGCGCGATGATGCGCTCCTACGAGAACCACGTGAAGGACGTGCCGGGCGTGACCCTGGGCCTGGTCGGCCCGGACGGGCGCGAGGGCATGATCCAGAACTCGCAGGAGTTCTTCGAGGGCGGCGTCCCGTTCATCTTCGACCCGGGCCAGGCCATGCCGCTGTTCAACGGCCCGGAACTGCGCACCTTCATCGAACAGGCCGACTACGTGGTCGTCAACGACTACGAGTCCAACCTGCTGCAGGAGCGCACCGGCTGGGATGAAAAGGCGATCGTGAGCCGGGTCAAGGCCTACATCACCACCCGCGGCCCCAAGGGCGCGGTGATCCACACCCCGGAAAAGACCTACGACATCCCGCCGGCGCACGAACGCCGCGTGGTCGATCCGACCGGCTGTGGCGATGCGTTCCGCGCCGGCCTGATCTACGGCATCGAGAAGGGCTACGACTGGCTGACCATCGGCCGCATGGGCAACCTGATGGGCGCCCTCAAGGTCGAGCACCCGGGCACGCAGAACCAGCGCTTCACCTTTGACGAGTTCAACGAGCAGTTCAAGCAGCAGTTCGGGTACGCGCTGAACGTCTGAGTCGTAGGGGATCGCACTGCGATCACCGGCGGTCGGGCGTGAACCCGACCCGGCCGCGGCCGCGGCCAGGCCCGTGCCCCCGCCGGCGTCGGCCGGCCCTGCGCGCGGGGGCAGCGCGGCGCGCGCGGCGGCGACCGTGATCGGTCAGCCCGGATCGGGTCGGTCCGGATGGCACACCGAGGCGCCGTACGTGACGACAGGGCCGGATCGCGGACCGGCCGTGCTCGCCGCGGCTGCAACGCCCGACCCTGGATCGGGCAGGGTCAGCCCGACGGCCGCCGCTCCTGCCACCTGGCCAGCACGTCGCCGCAATCGGCCAGGTGCCAGCACGCCATGCCCGGCCACGGGTTGTCCGGGGCGTTGACCAGCAGCGTGCGGGTACCGGCGGCGCGGCCGCACTCCAGGTCGAAGCGGTAATCGCCGACCATCACCACCTGCGCCGGGTCCACCTGCCAGCGCTGCACGAAGTAGCGCAGCCCGGCCGGGGATGGCTTGGGCTCGGCCTCGTCACGGCCGACGATGTCCTCTTCGGCGAACACATCGCCCAGCCCGATGGCCGCCAGGGTCACCTGCGCCAGCCCGCGCACGTTGCGGGTGAGGATGCCCAGCCGGCAATCGGCAGCGTGCAGGGCACGCACCAGCGCCACCGCGCCCGGCGCAGGCCGGGAGGCTGCGGCAAGGTCGCGCTCGTGCTGGAGCAGCCAGGCGTGCTTGGCGGCTGCCTCCCCGGCGGGCAGCCCGGCCAGGTGCGCGAGGATGTCGTCCTCGGCCGGGATCGCCAGCTCCCGCTTGATCCGTTCGAAATCGTGCACCGCCACGGTCAGGGTGCCGTCCATGTCGAACACCCAGTGGCGGATCGCCGGCAGCGATGTCGCCATTACGGGACGGCCACGCAGGCCGGCTGCAGCCGACCGCCGCACAGGGTGGAGCCGGCGAGTGCGACCCCGCGCAGGCGCGCCCTCGTGGGCCGGCGCGGGGGGATCATTCCCACCACTTCGGCATGCGCTGGGTGTCCACGCCGCCGGTCTCGAACACCGCCGTACGCGTGCCACCGGCCTTCACCGGGAACTCGATGCTGATCACCTTGGCCTTGCGCGCCAGCTTCCACAGCGCCTTCTGGTCGGTGATGAACATCGCGATGGCTTCGTCGGTCTTGGGCCGCCAGGCGGCCATCGCGATGGGCTTGCCGCCGTCCACGCTGACCTGCACCTTGCACTGCGGGCAGCGGAAATCGCCAGCCTGCAGCACCAGGTAGGCATGCCGCTTCCACTCGGGGTGGTCGCGGAACACCAGCTGCACCGGCTTGGCGCCACTGCCGTCCACGTCCACGCGCTCCTTGCTGTAGATCTGCGCCGAGACCTGGTTGCCCTTGCTGCCCACCGGGATCTGGTTGTACTGCCACAGGCCCTGCATGCGGCGCAGGTCGCGCGCGGCATCGCCCTTGGCCTGGACCTCGGCAAAGCCCGGCTCGATCCGTGCGGCCACGTCGGTGTCCTTGTACTGGTCCAGCAGCGCGCCGCCGTGGATGCGCGCGCGCTCCCAATCCTGCGCGGCCACGGCCATCTCGTACTGCTTGGCCACGCCCTCGGCTTTTGCTTCCTGCTGGGCCTTGGCGGCGGCAGCGGCGGCTTCCTGCGCCTTGCGCTCTTCCTCGGGGTTGCTGCAGGCGGCCAGTGCGAAGGCACAGGCGGCGGCAAGGATCAGTCGTTTCATTGCGTGCTCCGTGATTGGAAAGGCGCCCATGGCGTCACCGCCCTACTGTAACGGGGGAGCAGGCGCGGCCGCATCTCCATCGAACGCCGTCATCCGGTCCACCATGCGGTGGCGGCCTGTCCTGCGACGGAGCCAAGGCCCGCTGCGTTGGTGGTCATGCCGATATCGAACGTGGGTGATGTAGCGGCGGTCGATTGGGATGCGACCCTACCGCGGTGGCACGGCGTCGAGATGCAACGGTGGTCGGTCGGGATGCGACCCCAAGGTAGCGCGGCGTCGGTCTGACGACCCGTGAGGCCCGGTAGGGTCGCATCCCGATCGACCGCCCTCGGCGGGTCCGCGTGCGGTGGGGGCATGACCTGTGACGGAGCCAACGCCCTCTGCGTTGATGGTCATGCCGATATCGAACGTGGGTGATGTAGCGGCGGTCGATTGGGATGCGACCCTACCGCGGTGGCACGGCGTCGAGATGCAACGGTGGTCGGTCGGGATGCGACCCCAAGGTAGCGCGGCGTCGGTCTGACGACCCGTGAGGCCCGGTAGGGTCGCATCCCTATCGACCGCCCTCGGCGGGTCCGCGTGCGGTGGCGGCATGACCCAG